>Ga0180220_1000696_pt1 | contig 31720 bp, 46 predicted proteins | sample eDN5th37CBELigBY_FD_151335 | JGI IMG/M metagenome (GOLD analysis project Ga0180220, IMG submission 151335) | Enriched backyard soil microbial communities from Emeryville, California, USA - eDNA 5th pass 37_C BE-Lig BY (version 2) (version 2) | ecosystem: Environmental > Terrestrial > Soil >... | reverse complement strand
CGAGGGCACGTTCCAGGTGTAGACGCCTGCTACGTTGTAGACGCGGTGCCCCCGGATCGGAAACAGCTGCGGCAGCGTATTGGGCGCGACCGCTTTCAGCGTTTCGTTACCCGCCGCCACCTCAGCGGACGTGGCGATCTGGATGAGCCCCCGTCGCGCACTGGTGGACGTGAGCGCCGCCAGTGCCGCAGCGGTGATCGCCTTGGCCCCATCGGTGCCGGCGATGGCCTCTGCCGTCGTCGCCAGCTGAACCAGGCCGCGCCGGGCGGTCGTGGAGGTCAGGTAAGACAGCGCCAGAGGGGTGACAGCCTTCGTATCGTTCGTGCCCGCGATCGTTTCATCAGCGTTCGCCAGTGCGACCAGCCCGGCCCGCACCTGAGTCGCGGGCGGCGTCCGCGCCTCCAGAATGTTCTGGATAGCGTCGAGCACCTGATGGTTGTTGTAGCGATCCGGCTCAATTCCGGCTGCCAAGATAACGGCCACCAATTCCGCTTGGATCGCGTTGAACGCGTAGGCCGGCCACTGCGTCGCGGGGGTGTTCGTTGCCGGGTTTCCGTCCGTCGCCCAGCCCGGCGTGCCAGTGGCGGGCGCAACGTCTGCCCGCTCCTGCGTCACGGTGTTAGGCGCAATCAGAAGATCCATAGGTCGCTACTCCGAATAGGAAAAGTTCAGAACCGTGTGCGCGGGCTTGAGCGATAGCAGCTCGCACTGCAACACGTTGTTGGTCCAATACGAAAAAGGCACTCCGAAGGAGTCCCCGAATCTCAGCTTGTTGACCGTGAAGGTCGGCGCGTTTATTTGCCATGCGTGCGCCCAATCCGCGCCCCCGAAAGGCGTCCCGAACCGCCGGCCGAAGCGAGACGGCATGAACTGCGTGATCGTGATCTCGTAGCCCAAGCTCTTGGCGAAGGCCGTGAAGTACTGAATCGACTGGCCGCCTGTGGCCGTGAGCCGCGCGACAACTTGGGCGCGCCGCGCCTGAATGGTCGGCGCCTGCCCTGCGCATGGGTCGGGCAGACCAAGCGTGGACTCCCACTCGGGCAACAGCTCAAACGTGGAACCAGGGAAGGCGTCGACCAGTAGTTGATTCGCCCGCGCGGTGTTGGTCTCGTAGATCCTGTTTAGGCCGAGCAGCACCCGGTTCTGCACGCTACCCAGGTCGCGCGACCAGACGCGCCCGCGCGGCAGAAGCTTGAGGAACGCCTGGAGAAAATCCTGGGCGCTCAGATTCAATGCCATGGCCCCCCCTACACGTAGGTAATGCCATCGAGCGTGGGCAACTCGCCCATCGCTCCGGTGATGTTGCCGGGATAGGTCGTGATCACGCCGTCAACGGTCCCCGTGACTTGGACCATCAGCCATCCGCCCGTTCCGGGAACGCTATTGATTGCCGCTTCGATATCGTTCAGGTTGATCGTGCCGGCGCGCGGGTCACCATTGCGAAACAGCACGTCCGAGACCGCCGAGGCGATGGCTGCACGCGTCGCGGCGCTGCTGGTGGACAATCCTGAGATGGTGAAATGCAGCCTGTTCTCGATCGGCGCGCAGGCGAAGACGAGCGCGGTGACAGGCTGCTCGCCGACGATGGCGTCCGCGAGAGTCAGTTGGTCGCCGGTGGCCACTACGTCACGCGGCAAGCCGTCCGGGCCCTGGTCATGCTGAGACACCCCATTGGTGCCTTGCGGGAAGCCGCCATGGGCAGCCTGGGCCACGTCCATCATGAACCGCAGAACCACGGTACCAGCGCCGAATCCGTTCGGCGAGCACCACGCCCGCGTCACACCCGGAACCGCCAGCGCCCAGGCGACGTAATCGTCGCTGTCGCCGCCATGTGGCGTCTGCTGGAACGCCGCGATCACACGGCTACCAAACGCCTTCTGATCCTCGGTATCCACACCGGTGGTGACCGTGCCTGTCACTGTCCCAGTGGACTGCACGCCGGCGATTGTCGTGGCCAGAGTAAGCGACGTTCCGTCGTCGCAGTTCCCCGCCGCACCGGCCACCGTATCCACGACCGTCACGACGGCGGTTCCGCCCCCGCCAATCGTCGCCGATTCCTGGATGGTGTAGGTCTCGCCGTCGGCGCGAACCACGTTGATTCCCGAGCTGATCAGCGTGTCCACCGTGCCGGAAAACTGCACGGTCAGGACCGCCTGCACGGCGTCTTTCTGGTAGACGTTCTTGAGCGCGCCCCATGCCGCCTGGTACTCGTCCGTGGCAGTCCATGGCACGGCCTGCTTCGAGATCCAGTCCAGGTAGCCGAAATGCAGATGCGCAAGGCCGGCCTGGGCAATAGCGAGCACGCGCAGCACGGCCTTGCGCAGATACGCGTTGGCGCCGGACAAGGTCGCGTTGATGTCCGCCATGACCTGATTACGCAGGTCCGACAATGTCGGTCGAGAAAATGGCATCTCAGTTGATTCCGTTCCAAGCCCACAGGTATTGGCCGGTGTGAAGCGAAGCGCCGCTCGGGGCGTAAGCGGTCACCTTCGCCCCCAGGAACGTCTCTCGCGTCCAGCCGACCTCGATATCGAAGCGTGCAACCACACCATCATCGATGAGCCATTGCAGTGCCTCAGCCAGGTAGTCGTATGCGCGGTTGAGCGTCTCCTGTGTCTGCTTCGCGCGATCCAGCAGCCACAGCTTGCTACCAATGGGATGTTCCGAATCGAACTGGTCGCCCCACCAGCCGCGCGGGTCACCCGTGCCATCCGGTATGACGTCATCCGGCGCCGCCATGGCATCCGAGAACACGCTGATCAGCATGGCCGTAGCGAGGTCGCTGCCGGTCAGCAGGTCAGCACCAGCCAGCATCCAATCGCCATGCGACTGCGCGGCATCCCAAGAGATCGTGATATCGCCGTTCATTGCTGTTGATTCGGATGTTTGCTGGTGACGGTGCTACTACCGGTCTGCACGTTCGCCACGTCGTGATCATGCTCGTCGTAGATCTCGCGCATTTCCTTCATGGTTTTGTCGTTGCTCCTGTAGTTGTCCTGCATGTCGCCGGTGGACTTCACCATGGGCGTTTGCAGATCGATGCCGCCCGGGGCCACGATGGTCAGCTTGCCGCTCAGGTTCCAGGTGACGTCACGCGCGTTGTTCACCACGACGTCCTGGCCCTTGGCGTCCACCACGATGCCTCCGGCAGCGGTAAGGTAGACGTACTTGCCATCCTCGCTGTACAGCTTGGTTTCGCCGGGCGCAAGGTTCCGCGGGCGGCTGCCCTGGTGATTGGTGGCCACCACCATCACGGCCGTGCGATCGCCAGTCAGCGCCATCAGTGCTGCGTCAGAGCCGACCGGCGGGTTTGACGTCAAGCCAAACTCCTGCACGCGCGCACGCTTATCGGCCAGTTCAAAGCCGCTGGCCTGCACCTGCAGGAGCTGCACAGGGCCGGAGTCGTCCACCTGCGTGACGCGCCCGCGACCGATCAGCATCTGGATGCGGCGGAATAACCGCTCGAAGAGATGTTCTTCCATGATCAGCCTATGGTCTGGTCGGGCGCCAGCTGCACCCAGCTGAACGGCTCCTGGTAGAACGCCTGTGGCGGCATCAGGATCATGTCGCACGTGGTCCCGGCGGGGCCGCGCTGATAGGTCACCTCGGATATCAGCCAGGACACGGGCGCCTGTGCCGTTCCCAGCTTCAGCGATGGCAGAATCAGCGGCGCCAGGGTGTTGGGCGTGTACAGGGCGCCGGCGGCGTCACGCCACGAGTCCGTTGTCAGACGTACCACAAAGGACCGGCCGGCGCGACGCGCAGCTTCCCAGCGGGCCCGCTGCTCGGCGATGATGCTGCCACCGATCATGCTTTCCGAGATCACCACCCTCGGCCGGTACCGCTGCACCGCGGTATCGACCACGTGTGCGATCTGATTCGGCGCACCGCCGGTATCCCCGAAGAGATCGATGCCCTGGTAGATGGCGTAGTAATCGCTGAATCGCTGATCCGCTGCGTAGACCACGGTGGCGCGCTGCACGTTGACGCCTTCCTGGAATCCGCTCGCGGCCGACGACAAGCCGATGCCGGACAGCAGCAGATCACCCGAAGGCGTGTCGTAGAGCAGCAGCGCGCGATACCGGCATACCCGTTCGATGACGTCGTACGCAGTCTCCCCGGCCAGGATGACGACCTGCTCCACGGGCGCACCCTGGTTGCTCCCAGCCGCCAGCGAGGCGGTAACCCCGAATGGCGCACACAGCTGCTGCGCGATGGCGAGCGCCGGCGCATTGCTGATCTGGTACCCGTTGTAGACGGCGGCGCAATCGACAAGGTCCTGGCACTTGCTGCGGCCCGTGACTGTGATCGAATGCGCCCCATCGTTGAAGCCAGGGATAAACCGATCAACCCATCCCGTAGACACGCGGTCCGGCCCCAGGAAGACCTCGCAATAATCCCCAGGCTGGACCTGTATCTCGGGCGGGTTGGCGCCCGGATATCGCTCCGTCATGGTGACCTGGAAGTCGGACGGGCAGCGCTCGACACCTCGCGTAAAGCGCGTCTCCTGCCAGCCCGCCAGGATGCGGGGATTGGACAGCGTGTAGCCATTCCCCTTACGAGTGCAGGTCGATACACGTATGGTCAGCTCATCGTCCATCAGCTCGCCAGGGCGTCAAAGGTTGTCGGCATGAATGCCGGGTGAATCGGGTTGACCTGGCGCACCAGGCCATCGGCCCGTGTGGGATCGCGGTATATCCGGTTGGCCAGCGCCAGGGCGGGCAGCGAGGCGTTAAACGCGAAGGTGGCGACAGCCGACAGCTCCGCCCCGCGGGCTTGCAGGTCCGCGACAACGGCGCGCCGCAACTCCCGTAGCGCGTCGTAGGTCGCATCGTCTCCGGCGTCGCCGGCAACCAGGATCTCGGCGTCGATCACCGCCATCACAGCAGTCTGCACGGCGACCGCGTCGTTCTGGGAGGCCGGTTGATATGTCCCGACGGCCTCGGCCAAAGAAGCAATCGCCACCCGGCGGAGATGCGCTGCGCAGGCATCGTTCATGGTCGCCATGGCCTGCCCAATGGGCGAGTCCGTGGTGATCTGCGCAGGCTCGTAGGCGGCGAGCGTGGACAAGACCGAGATGCCGTCCGCCGGGTCCTGCGCCGTCGCCGCAACAGAATCTACGAACGTCACCGCTGCCGACCCATAGGCGTCGGTGTCCGATATGTTCCCGGCCGCCAGCTGCAGGGCCGCGCCGGCCGCCACGACCGCACCGCTGGCCGCCGCGCTGGCTCCCAGCAGGTCCACGGCAGTGGTCGTATCGGGTGCCTTGGCATTGGAGCCGGAATATCCGGCATTCCCGCCGCCGAACAAGCGGCCGAAGTTGCCGGACAGCGTCGAAACGGCGTTGAACACCCTGCGCACGCTGTTGACGATGCCGATCGCCGTCTGGTAGTAGCCGACCGCGGTAGAGACCGCCTGGCGCACCACCGCAGCGCCGAGCTGGATCGCCGAGACGGCCTTGCGGGCGAAGTCCACCAGGCTTTGCGCGCGCAGCGACGCCGCCGCCGCCGAAAGCATGTCTCCGGTGGACTGCACCGTACCCGGATACTGGCGCACGCCCGACACCATCAGCGTCATGGTGAACTCAAACACCCGGCCCAGGTCCTTGCGTTCCTCGATCTCGATGTCCAGGCAGTTGACGCTGCGTACCGTCCCGAACGTCGGATGGACCAGCGTGCTGGTGCCCGCGGCTTCGACCGCCGCCAGCAGCGCCTCGCGCTGGGCGATGACGCCACCACCACCGTAGACCAGGCTGTTCTCGACCAGGAAGCCGTTGATCCGAAACTGGCGCGGCCGCTTGCCCTGATCCTCGATCCAGACGTCATCTCGCCAAGGATAGACATGGATGGCCTGGCGGCGGCCTGCGCGCGTGCGTGCGGTATTGACGCCGAACGGCACGCCACCGAAAGATGCTGGTTGCAGCGACGCTTCCCAGCTGCCCGCCGCAGGGCCGAGCAGACCATCTACGGCATTCGCCACGCCACCGATACTGCCGACAACATTCAGCAGGTCAGAAGAAGTGCTCAAGGCATTGCTCCCAGCATCTGGTATTGCACGCGCGCAGGCATTCCAGCGCCGTCGCCATTGTTGGTTTCCACCCGCGTGCCTGGCGGCGCGCTGACCGTCACATGCACGGGCGTGCGCTGGACGGCTGTCGATAGCGCCTCGACCAGCTTGTCATGGCTGTCCTCGGAGCCGGCATTGGCCGCCGTGGTGGCCGCCGCCGACGTCCCTTGGGCCGCCGGCGGCGCAGCGGTCGAATCCGTGCCGGCACCGCCAGCCATGGATCGGAAAATCTGGTCGGCCATGGCGCCGCGGCGCACCTGCTCTCCTTCCACGTCAGCCGGGCGCTCGTGATACTTCGACACGATCGCCGCGGCAGCATTGGCCGAGCTGGCCTGCTGCAATAGATCGCCCGCCCGACGCTGCATGCCAGGCCCCTTGCGCAGCTCCCAGTCGAAGAACTTCAGCTGCTCGTCCAAATCGGAGTCGCGGATGTCCTTGCCAAACACGCGCTTGAAGTCCGCTTGGCGGTCCGCATGCCACTGGCCAACGCCATAGGCTTGGCCGTTGTCCCCTACGCTATAGGGGTTGCCGCCGGACTCCTGCAGGATGTTGGCAGCGATGCCAGCGGCCTGGGCCTTGGACCATCCCATGTCCTGGAACTTCTGTGCGATCGCCAGGATCTTGGGATCATTGGTGCCGCCAGGAGCATATTCGCCTGGCGTGAGATAACGCTTGCCCTCTCCCCGCTGCGCGCGGGCCAGTACATCGGCCTCGCCTTCGTTCAGATTCTTGCTGTAGAAGAGCGCGGCGGCGCCGGCCACATACGGATTGAAGAGGCGGGCAAGCCACGGCGCCCGGGAGGCTGCCGCCCCCGCACCAGCCGCCGCGCCGCCGGCCGCCGTGCCCTCTGCGGCGCCCGCTGCCGCGCCGGCGCCGGCGACACCCTTGAGCGCCTGCGCGGCGGTCTTGGCTGTCACCAGCGTGGCGGCCAGCGTGGCGATCGACGCGGTCCAGCTGACCAGCGTTGCTCCGAACTTGATCGCCACGATGTCCCGCAGCACGGATCCCCAGCCGCCGAAGGCATCCACGATGGTGTTCAACCGTTTGTACCAGCCGTCCCAGTCCACGCTGGTGATCCAGCTGGTGAACTTGCCGACCGCGTCGGCAAGTCGGGTGGCGATATCCACGCGGTTCTCGCTCAGCCAGGTTGAGAGCTTCTCAACCATGGGCGTCAGCACGGGCACCAGCTTATCCCCGATGGTGTTCGCCAGTGCACTCGCGCCACTGGTCAGGGCATTGATACGGTCCCGGAACGCGGCAGCTCGCTGGATGGCGTCCTCCGACGGCGCGTATCCGTTGGCAATGGCCTGCTGCCGGTCAGCGTTGTACGTCCCGCGCTGGATCATCGGCAGCAGCGCCCCCATGCCGAGCGCATCGGCGGCAGTGCGCTGACCAGCAGGGTTTTTCACCTTTCCCAGCGCCGTCAGGATGTCGGACTGCGTGCGCTGGTAGTCGATCTGGCCATCCTTCGTGCGCGAAATCTGCACGCCCAGGCGATTCAACAGCATCATGGCCTGCGGATTCGCGCCAAAGGCGGCCTCCCGGATGGTGTTTTGCGATGACACCATGCTTTGGTCGAACTGCTCCGCCGTGACGCCGGCGCGCTGCGCCGCGTAGTGCCATGCCTGGAGGCTCTGCGTGGACATGCCCAGCTGCCGGGAGGTGCGCTGGAGGTTGAAGCCGAGGCTACCCCAGCGCTCCGCCAGGGCCCCAATGCCGGCGGTGCCCGCCAGCCCGGTCAGCGCCGCCATGCCGGGGACGATAGACGCGATGCGATCGGATACGGTGCGCGCGGTCTGTGCCACAGTACGCAGTCCGGCATCGACTTTTCCGAGCGCCGCGGCGCCCAGCTTCCCGGTACCGGCCAAGCGCCGCGTCAGCTTGCCCACCGGGTCCGTGACGCGCGCCAGCGCGTTGCGAACCTTGCCGGCCACCTTCGACGCGTTGTCGATCGCCGAGATCCGGAATACCAGGTCATTTGCCATTTTGCGCTTCCATCTGCCGCGCCATGTCGTGCCACCAGCGCAGCTCGCTAAGCCTCATGCCGAGCGCATCTCGCGGCGACCATCCGTAATACTTCGTAGTCGCCGCCACCATCAGCTCCCAGTCCACGGAGAGCCGCCCTACTTTCCCAGCGAGGCCTCCGGGTCGCCAGGTGCATCTTCGTCGTCCTCTTGCTCCATGAAGGAGGTGAGGTACTCGGATGCCTCCATGAAATCCCGCGCCTTCATCTTCCCCACGACCGCCAGCGGTGCACCAGAAACCTTGGCGATCAGACGCTTCAACGCATCCCCGGCGTCTTTGGCGCTGCGCCGATTGAAGTCGAGCACCTCTTCCGCCTCGGGCTCGCGCAGATCGAGCTTGGTGTACGTCTCGGCGTCCACGCCCTCACCCAGGGTGATCGGCTTACGGAGCGTCAGGGTGAATTCGTCCAGTAGTTCCTTTTTCTTGGGCATATCAGCTCGCAGTCTGTTCGGTGACGGAAGGCCCTTCAAACTTCAGGTCGAAGGTGGCCTCGGTGCTGTCCACTTCCTGCGCATCGACGCAGGCCATGTTGCGGCCGACGACGGTCTTGCCGTTCGCCAGCTGCAGCACCACCGTGACGTTGCGCATACCGTTGAAATTGGCGACCACCAGGTCGCCAGCGTCCCGGCCGGTGAACGAGATGGAACCGGGCACCGGCGTTTCTTTCACGCCGTGGTAGCCGTCCATGCCCATCAGCGTCTCGCGCCGGACCGTGGAGGGGCTGTACTTCGCCGCACCCTCCAGCATGTAGGAGTTGCCGTCCACCGTGATCTGGGCGGTGCCGGCCAAGAGGTTCGCCATATTTCGGCTCCTGAAATGAATTGGCCGCCCGAAGGCGGCCGGCTACGCAGCGAGGCGTGGCGGGCTTACGCCGCCGCGGCCTCGGCGCTGGGAACGATGTTGCTGAACTGCATCAGCAACGCGAAGATGCGCAACTGGTTGATCAGAACCGCCGGGTACAGAACGTCCACCCGGTTAGGGTTCGACGTGTTCTGTTCCACGATCAGCCCGCGTGCGAACGTATCTGCGCCCTGCACCCAGCCGTTGTCGTCCTGCATCGACTGGTAGTCGGCGATCAGGTCCGCGCGGATGGTGTTGGGCGTCACGATATTGGAGCCCGGCGCCGGACGCGTGCCATTGTCGGCCAGCTTCTTGCGGGCGTACTTGGAGGTCACCACGGCCTTGAGCCGACGCAGCACCGCCATGAGCGTGTTCATCGTCTCAACCTCGAGGTAGCTGTTGTCGGCCTGCCCGAACGCGTTCACGCGGTAGGTGGTGATCAGGTTTTCGAGCGCCACCGTGCCATCATCGCCCACCGTGAACGTGCTGATACCCGTCCATAGCAGCGTGTTGCGGTCGGTGAGTTCGAACCGCGATTCGACCGGCGGCGGCAGAAAGCTGGCCAGCGCCACTGTCTGCATCGGCTGAGCCGGATCCGCGCGGCAGGACACAGCCGCCGCCGCGGTGATATCGGCCGCGAGAATCCACGCCGGCGTCGGCGAATCATGAAAGCCCATGATCGTCATGTGCTCATCGTTGCGCGTGGCCCCGAACGTCTGGCACTCACCCAAAGTGCCGCGATACGCGCCGTAGGCATGGCCGTAGAGCTGCTTGGACCAGCTCCAGCGGCCCGTGACCGTGGACAGCAGCGATTTCACCGCGTTCAGCGATGTCGCATCGGTGTAGGGCATGGCGATGAAATCGAACGTCATGTCGCCCAGGTTCGCCAGTGCGGTGACCAGAGACGGGTTCAACAGGCCACCAGACATGGGCGTGATGGTGACCACCAATCCCTGGGGCAACGCTTCGCCGTTGCTCGCACCGTAGTAGTTCAGCCGCAGATCGATATCGTTGCCCGCCAAGCCCTTGTTCTTGGCGGTGATGTTCACCTTGGCCTCCGTCTCGGCGTCCACGGCGGCCGTCACCGGCAAATCGGGCAGCGAATTGATCTGAGCGGCCAGCGCCGTCGCGAGCTGTGCCGTCGTCATCGTGGGGGTGCAGACCAGAGATACGACTGGCGAACCGGCAAAAGCGGCGATATACAGCGACAGCACCCCTGTGGCCGTGGCCGCTGCGGTAAAGGTGATGGCCCCCGTCGCGGCCACCGCATTTTCGTCATCGGCCAGCGGGAGATACCAGACCTCGCCAAAGCTGTCACGAGCACGATAGGCCGCCGTCATGAGCGCCAGCATGGACCCCTGACCGCCCACCGTCTTGGCCTCAGTGGTCCCCTGGGAGATCACGGGCTTGTTGGCGACCGCCGTACCGGCGGCCGTCACCTGGCCGATGATGAGCGCGCGCTGGTTGAACTGGCCAGTATTGGCGCGGCTCGGATCCAGATCGGCATAGAACAGCGGCACCCGCAGGTTTTGCGGAATATTGGGAAACTGGATGCTCATTTACTTGCTCCCCTTGCTGGGCGTAGCGACGGCCTCCGAAGCGGCGGCCTGGTTGGGAACCTTGCTGGAGACGACCGGCGCGCTGGCGCGCACCACGTCGCCGTCGCGCAGACGGCGCGCCCAGTAAAGGTCGAGATCATCGACTTCCATGCCTTCCTCAGGCAGGAATTGCTTGCGCACCGGGTCAATCACTTGCAGCCCGGCGCGAGGTTTGATGTACATAGGTCGCTCCTATTGCGGTAGGTCGATTTCCAGGCCGGGCTCGGTGGTGCCGTCCGGCACCTGATAACGCACATCCACTCCTTCCAGCGGCACAGTGGGCACCGGGAAGAAGTCCTCCGGGCCCTGGACAAACTCGAGCCCCAGCTCGACCAAAACCCCTCCAAGATGTGCGCCCGCGTCCTCCGGGCCGGCGACGATGCGGGTGCGGAAGTGCGAGAACTGGTTAAGTTCTCGCATCAACGGCGGGTAGTTGATGATGGCCGCCTTGATCTGATCGCGCAGGGCCTCGAGCTTCACTTGCAGCGCCGCCGCACCGGCATCGTTGGGCTCTGCCCGGTTCTCCGCCCGCCCCTCCACCGTCAAGATCGAGGTGACGGTGAATGCCGGCGCACCGTTGCGTCCGAACGACACGCCGTCTTCGTCATTGGTGCGGATGAACAGCACCGGGTACTCGCCGTCCCAGGTGGCCTGATCGCGCGGCGAATACACACGCTGTCCGGCGTCGGTAGCGCCCACGAGGGCATCCACCGCGAGCGCACGCAGTTGGTTCGTTGTGGTCATGATTTCTTCAGTTGGAGGTGGACCCAACCCAAGCCGTCAGGCTGCTGATCAAAGACGAGAAAAACTTCTCCTGTCCTCACGCGGGTGATGCTGTCATCCTTGGCCGGCGCGGCCGGCAGGTCTGCTAGCCTCACCCCGACGCTGGGTGCAGTGGTGGTCCAGCCGACGCCGCCCTGGCCGTCCTGAAAGGCCATCTTGTAGGCGTCGGTGAAGACGCCCGTGATGTTCTTCGGAGGGCCGCCGGCGGCGGGCTGATAGATCAATCCTTCACCGAATGCGCCGTTGACCGCCTGGTTGACCTGATCGAAATCCATCATGTCAGCCCCGCCGGATCTGCGGCCCGCGGGCCGAGCCGAAACTCGGGCCGTTGTCCAGCCGTATGGCTGGCGCCTTCGGATCCACCAGGAAACCCAGCTCGCGCAGACGCTGCACCTCCCCTTCGGGCAGCTTCACCTCGGCGCCGGCGGCGTGCCGGTTCCCCTCCAGGTCCAAAACGGACCGCCCGCGGGCCACAGTTGCCGCCACCAAGCGCGCCGCGGGCTCGCGCTCGGTGGGTTTCGAGGGGCCGGCCATTAGTCGACCACCGACGGGCAGACGTTCGCCGCGAAGCAGGCATTGACGCGGCTCGGGATCACAATGGGCGAGGACTGCATCAGCAGGAACCGTTGCGCCGGGTCTTCCTGGACCCAGGTCTTGGGCGCAAAAGGCAGCGACTGGTAGTTGAACGCCGGATCCATGATCTGGCCGAACGCGCGCGTACCCATGAGGTTCGGGCCGCTCAGGATCACGTCGCCGTCGGCCAGCATCGGGCGCTCGACGTTGTTTTCGTCCACGAACCAGTCGTTGTAGACCCACAGATCATACTGGCCCCAACGGCCCTTGTAGACCGCCCCCTGCTCGATCTGCGCCCCCGGATTGATGGCGTTGCCGAAAGTGGCCAGCGTCGGGAAGACGATGGCGCCTTTGATCGACTCGTCCTTGATGAAGCCGGCCCACGAGCTGGTCGTGAAGACGATATCGGTGACCTTGGCGCCCGATTTCTTCAGCACACGGTGTTGCCATGCCTCGATATCTGCCGCGGGGGTCGCCGTACCCGCCACGACGTTTGCCGGCGTCCACTGACGCGCCCCGGTGTGCGCGATCGTCAGCTCCGGATCCCGGCCGAAATCGACCACCACCGTCTCGAAGCCCTCGCCCTCGATGGTGACCTGTCCTGCGCGCAGCGCACTGGCGGCCATCCACTCGAGGCGGCGCGTGAGGATGTCGATCTGGTCGGTCATTTCCGCCTCCAGGTTCGCCATCTCGCGCTCGATTCCCTTCAGGTCGCCTCCGATGCGCTCGCCGATCATGCGACGCACGGGTTTGCGCAGGTCCGGAGCCCGCTTGTCCTTGATGTAAGCGGGCTTGAAGGTGTTGGTCTGGAAGCGGCGCTGCTCGACCAGCTTGCCTTCGACCAGGGGCGACACGAACGGGGCCATACGGCGCTTGCCGATATCCACGTCGATGGAGACTTCTTCCGAATCCGCCGTAACGATATTCGGAAAAAACTTGTCCAGCAGGAAAGATTGCGCCGTCTTCAGGTTCGGAACGACCTGAATCAGCGTATTGGTGTCATAGACGAAAGAGGACATTCCTCAGCTCCAATAAAAAGGCCCCGCCGGGGGCAGGGCCTATTTGCAACAGGTGGATGCGGTTCAGGTCGGATCGGTCGCCGACACCGACGACTTGACGAAAATGCCCTTGTCGCGCAGCGCGGCCGTGAGGGCAGCGAGCGTCCAGGATTCGTCGTAGTGCAGCGCGCGCCCGTTGACCTCGGCCATGACATAGGCACCGGCGGAGACCGGACCGTTCGTGGCGTCCGCGTCATCGGCCAGAATCGCGCTGGGCACTTGGCTGCCGTCGCTGGCGGTCTTCACCGACAGGACGAACTGGCCCACGGCGTCATTCACGTCGATGGTGAAGGTGTCCCCCGCCACGAAGGCGGTCGACCCCGCGGTGACGGTGAAGCCAATGCCGCCCTGGGAGTATGCCGTACCCACGGTGGCATTGGGCAGCGCACTGCCCTCCGGGTCCACCACGGTGAACGTCGTGGCGCCCGTCGCGGTCAGGACGTAATTGCCCTGCTTGGCAGCCGGGCCAATGGTGACGGCGCCAACCGTGCCATCGCCCGTGTTGTCGCCGGCGCTGGTGACGGCGCTATTGGTGCTGACCATGCCCAGTACCGAGCCGCGCGGCAGTGCCCCCGCCCCCAGGATGATGGGCTGGGACACGATCTGCAGCGCGCCCGCGATCAGCTGATCGGGAACGTAGGTTTCGGCGCGAATGCCGGGCTGTTGGGGATTGTCCCCGACGGTGTTGACGGTGAGCGTCATGAGGTGTGCTCCTTACGGATTGCGGGGTGGTGGCTCAGGCTTCGCCGCGGCGTTTCTTGCCGGCCATGATGATCTTCTGCGCCAGCGACATCTCGCCGCCGGCACCGCCGGCTCCGGGGTTGGGAACGTGCAGCGTGTTCATGCGCGAGGTCAGACCGCTCTTGGGGCGCGCCGGCCGCGCATCCGCGCGCCCCGCGTTCAGAGCCGCGATTGCGGCCTTGGACGACATCTTGGTGTCGAAGGCGAAGACGCCGGCCTGACGCACGGCGCCGATCTTGATGCCATGGGCGATGATCCGTGCGCAGCGTGCGCGTTCCGCGGCGCGTGCGGCCTTCTTAGCCGAGTCCGTTTCTTCGTCGGCGTCGTCCGGCTCGTCGCCCTCGGCGCCGGGCTCGTCTTCGTCGCCTTCGGCGTCCGGCTTGTCGTCTTCCTCCTGGTCTTCGTCTTCGAGCCGTTCATCCAGCTCTTCCATGCGACGCGCGTAGTCCTCGTCGGACTCGCCGTCGCGCTGCTTGCGTTCGTCCTCGTCGGGGGTATCCTCGGCGCGGGCCGCGCGCGAACGGTTGATGCCCAGCAGGGAAGCAAACGGGGCGGTGAGGGATTTCTTCATCGGTGTGCTCTCACAGGTTGGTTAAGCGCCCAGCTCATCCAGCAGGGCCATGAATGCGGCGTCGGGCGCCATGACTGCGTCCGCCAAACCGCGGCTGACGCCGGCCGGCCCCATGAAGCAGGCGGCCTGTGTGTCGCGCACGGATTCGGGCGCGATGTTTCGATTGCGGGCGACGGTGTTCACGAACAGCTCGCCCATGGTGTTGATTTCTGCCTGCATGCGTGCAAGCGCCTCCTCGGACAGCGGCAACTCGGGCCGAAAATCTACCTTCCGGTCGCCATAGGTGACGAATGTCACGGCCACGCCGGACGCCGTGAGCGCCTTGGACCAGTCCACGTGCATCACGATGACTCCGATAGAGCCGACGCCCCCGGTGCGCGGCACGATGATCCGGTCCGCGGCGCTGGCGATGGCATAGCCGGCCGAATAGGCGGATTCGGTGAGGATCGACCAGATCGGCTTGTCGCCCCTCAGTCCGTAAATCGTGTCGACCAGGTCGAAGCACCCTGCCACCTCACCGCCCGGCGAGTCGATATCGAGCACGATGGCCTCGACTCCCGGGTCAGCGTGCGCGCGCAGGATGCTTTCGCGGATGCCGTCGTAGCCGGTCATGCCGGAGTACGGGCGCAGGCTCCCCAGCTTCTGCACCAGGGTGCCGTGGACCTTGATGCACGCGACGGGCGTATCGCCCACCATGTCGTAGCCCACATCCCGCACCGTCTCGCCGGGCTCGGAGAAATCCTCGTCCCAGGCGCCAGCCGACGGGCGCGCAATCCCGCCGTCCAGCCGGCCAATCTGGCTCACGCCCAGACGCTCGGCCAGCGCCGCCATGATGACCTCGGCTTTTTCCTGCCGTATCGCCAGCGGCGTGTTGAACAGGCGCTGCGCCAAATGTGCAAACCGCATTTACTGCTCCTCCGGAACTTTGGTGGCATCCTTCGCTTCGACACCATCCAATGCCTTGGGAATGGGCAAGCCCAGATCCTCGTAGCGCTGGCGCTCGATGGCGCGCCGGTCAGCCACGTCGCGCCAGTCGGTGCCGGATATCTCCGCGCACTCGTCCTCCAGCGACGACATGCCGCCGTCGATGCCGAGCAGCGCCCCCTGGCGCTCCTTCACGATGTCCACCAGCCCGCGGCCAGGCCCCATCCATTTCGCGCGCGAGTACGCCGCACGCGCTTCGATGAAATCCGGCGCCCCCTTCGGCATGGGGTAGTCGTCCACTTCCATGGATTCCTCCAACCACGCCGAATAGATCGGCTGCGCCTGGCCCGAGGCGAAGCCCGCACGGCGGCGAGCAAACGTCTTCCAGGCTTCCAGCATCGCTGAGCGATAGGCGCTGTAGTTCACCTCTGCCCAGTTCTGGCTGATCTGCTGCGCTGCCAGCCCGGTGCCCGCCGCAAAGTGCCGCAGCATGGCGCTCTCGAACGAAGCGAAATTGCTGCTGGGGCGCGACGGCGCTACCGTCCCGATGGTTTCCCCTGGGTACAGATGCGTCATGCCCACGTCCCCCAGGCGCGTGCGGCGCTCGGCGTGAAATTGCGCTCGCTCACGCTGGTAGGCGTTCACCTGCTCGGAGCCCTGAATCGCTTGCTCGACCAGGTCGGGATCGAACGGGCTTTGGATGTAGGCCGCAAAGAACGCATTGATGATGGCTGCGTCCAGCTCGGTGCCGTCGTACTTGATCAGCATCTTGAAGCGCTGCATCACGGGCGTCAGGAACCCAACGCCACGGTGTTGCGAGGCACGGTCGTGATCAAACGAATGCACCACAATGGGCCGCCCCCATGCCGTCTCGCGCGGAATACGGTCCCACTGCACGCTATCGGCGGCGCTGAACCAGTCGCCCTGGTGGGCCCTGCGGATGTGGTAGGCCACCGGCACGCCATGCCCATCGACCTCCACACCACCGCGCAGCGCCTGCTGGTCAAACGCCAACTGCGGATTCGACAGGCGGTCAGGGTCCAGAACTTGCACCGCCGTGGCGTAGCGCGCACGGCCCATTCCGATCCGCTCAGGCAGCCAATGCAGCATGGACAGGGCATCGCCATCGATCAGATGGTGACGAAAGGCCAACTGCATCATCTGCGGAAACGTCAGTGTCCGCTCCGAATGACAGTAGAAAGCGGGATCATTGGCCCATGTGCGCCAATTCGCTTCCACCGCCTGGCCGAACTCGTCCGCCCACCGATGATCGAACGCCTTGATGCCCGTCACCATGCGCAGCCAGCGGTAGTCTGGCTTCGAAATGGGCCGGAAATCCGGCCCGATGACGTTGTCCACCGTGCGCATGACCGCGGAAGTGGCCCAGCCATCGTTGCGGATCAGGTCACGTGCGCGCGCCGCCAAGCGGTCGCGATACATGTTGATCTCGCCGTCCGGCGACCACAGGTACGGCATCCAGTCTCGGACATGCCCGCCATAGAGGTCAGCGGCGTCATACGGCGCATTGCCCCCTGGCGCCAGCATGTGGCCGCGACGTCGGCGCGCCGGTATGGGCTGCCCGTGCTGATCCAGGATCGTCACAGAATGTTCCATCAGCGCATCACAAAGTTGATTTGCCGGCGGGCACGGGCGACGATGCCCAGGGCCTGCTGTAGCTGGGTGATTTCGCCGAGCAGCCGGCTCAGGTCGGTTGCTCGGTACGTGACCGACTTGGAGCCGTCCGACTGGGCATAGCTGGCCGAGGCCACCTGTTTGCCACTCAGCAGCTCGAAATAGGCATCGCGCAGTGCGTTCAAACGTGCCTGCAGCTCCGCCCTGCTCATACCGTCATATACGCCCATGGCGCACCTCATTTATGCAAGTTGGCTCGCGCGCGAGCGCGCGCCGCCCTGGGTCTTGACCTTGATGGTCGGCCCGCGCGCAGGCAAGGCCGGCCCTGGGGGTTGCGCGTCGCTTTCCTGCGAGTCAGCCTCGCGCAGTGGCGCGCCGTGCAGGATCTCTGCCACCTCTTCAACCGTGCGGTTCAGCCGCAGGCCGAAGTGCAGCAGGGCACACAGCGCCGCATAGGCGTACACCCGACAGTCCAACGCCTCGTTCGCGCGGCCTGGCGGCAACTCCCACACGCGGTATTTGTGACCGCTGGCCTCCTTCACCACGATGCGCTCCGACGTGAGCTGCGCGTAGTAGTTCAGGTCGCGGTCGGCCGGAAAGTGCATGTACCCCGGACCCGGCGCTTCCTTGCCCAGCCGGTTTCGGATCGTGTCCTTTGCCGTGTTCACGCCAATGATGGTCGGGCGATATGTCGCCTTGTTGCGCCGGCTGGGAACCTTGGCAGGCCACACAGGTGAGCGTTGGCCATTGCGGGCCGACTCCCCCTTGATGGCATAAATACGCCTGCCGAGACGTGCCTTGGCGAACTCGTACACCCGCTGGGTGTTGTGTCCACCAGAGTCGATGCACGCAGCCATGACCGTGTAGGGCCTGCCGTCGTAGCGATACCACGTCTTCATCAGATACGCGTCTACCCGCTCCCACAGTTCCGGGGTCTCGGGATCGCCCTCGAATACCTCGTAATCGATGGACCAGCTTTCTTCGTCACGGCCCCAACCGACCAGCTCGCACTCCACGCGGTCCGGTTGCACGTCCAGGCCCGCCGTCAACACGCCAACGCCGAACGGAATTCGAGCGGGCCAAACCTCGCCGCGCGCGGCCAGCGTTTCCAGATCCAGGTCCTTCCCGCTGTGCGCCCGGTACGGCATGCCCATCTGCGTGTTCCACCACGCCTGTTTCAGGTCCTCGTCGTCCTTGGCCGCCAGCCATTTGGCGGCGATGTCCGATGGCTTGTCCTTAGACCATGGCGAATACAGCTTGCTCGCCTGAAACCCCGCGTGCGTGTTGTCCACGCCCCAGGATCCGCACTCCGGGCATTTCGCCCGATACACGGCGTGCCGGTCGCTCTCCCACCAGTCCCATACCCGGCCCACGGCGGCAATGCCGCCGCTTCCAGGCTGGCGCGCCTCTTCGTCCCGCCAGGCACGGTCATACATGTCCAGGGGGACATGCCGGTGTCCGCAGCAGGTAAACGGGCGCGTCTGGTGCCAGCGCACGGTGCGCAGCGCCATCAAACGCTCACCCTCGGACCATCCCTGTCCGCACGCTTCGCAGAAAATTCGCGCGGTCTTGGGGAAGTGCTCCAACACGTTCCCCTTGTCGTCCTTGCGCTTCTTCCACTCGACGTGGCGAAAAAAGTCCAGAAACTGGCGATGGCCGCAGCCGGGGCAGCATACCGACGCCCGCCGCTGGTCCGAGGACAGATAACTTTTTTCGATGCGGCTTTCGTCCTGAACCGTCGGCGAGCACGCCCGTACCGAAAGCCAGTTCGCACCAAATGAGGCGGTGCGCTCTTCAGCCAGCGAGATCGGATCGCCCTCTCGCGTGACGGGGTACTTGTCCACTTCGTCGGCCAGAATCACGCGCACCGGCCGGCGCGCCAGGTTGTCGGGACTGCCCGCGCCCGCCAGGGCCAGGAACCCACCCGGGAACGACTTGAACAACAGCGTCTCGTCGGCGTTGCGGGTCTTGCTCGATCCGACCAGCTCGCGTAGCACCGGTGTCACGCGCACCATGGGGTTGATGCGCTCCTTGCTGAATTGCTCGGCCGCGTCCTCCTTGGGCTGCAACAGCAGCATCGGGCACGGGTCCAGATGCGCGAAGTACCCGAAGATGTTCTCTAACAGCGCCGTCTTCAGCATCTGCGTGCTGACCATGACGGTCACGATGTGCACGCCCGGCTCGGTCGGCGCCAGCATCGGGCCGCGCGCCACCTCTACGGTGCTGGTCGACCAGTTCCCCGACGTGCTCCCCGCTTCCTTGGCCAGCTTGCGGTAGCGGTCTGCCCACTCCGGCACGCTGATACGCGGCGGCGGCGTCCAACCCTGACGGGCCGCGCGCCACAGCGCATCACGCTTTTCCCGCGTCGAATTCGACTGCGGGTTCGCCGAGTTCAGATATTTGTTTATGGACATGCGCGGCCAAAGCCTCCGTGACCCGGTCGGCCTCTTCAAGCCCCAATTCGGCAGCAAGCAGCGGACCGACCTTTACCGGCCAGTTCAGCCATGCGTCGCGCTGGCCGCGGAAGACTTCGAAGAGAACCCCTTGGGCTACAGCAAGCTCCACCAGCGCTCCGGATTTGCGTTCGTAATCAAGCCGATTGAGCAGCGCGAGATACACCTCTTTGATGCGCTTGGCTTCCTCAACCGGCATTTCCAGATCGATCACCAGCTTGCCCGTCAGGCGTTCGGCCGCTGCGTCAACCGATTCCCCTGGAAGGAACTCGACCGCAGTGCGACCACCTGCGCTCGGCGGTGCTGAAACCTTGGTTTCAGCACTGGTTTCATCCGAAGTTTCAATTTCGGTTTCAGGTTTCACCGGATTTGAAACCTTCGAGGCCCGGCCATCGTTGCTATCCCGATACCTCGCCAGCCGAGCATTGGATTTCTCCACATCGACCTGAGAGCCCCGCATTTCAAGCCATCCGGCCTTGTGCCACTTGGACACTGCCGTGTGGGACACGCCATGCAGCCGCGCGAACGCTGCCTTGGAAACCAGCGTCATTTGAAACCTCGATGAAACTTGAAACCAAATTTCAGAACCCATAGCTGGGCGAAAAACGCGGCGCGCAATGCCCGCGTGGCGGGCGGTCCAGAAAGGGACCCGTTCCCTGGGTCTCTAGCGGCGCAGCCGTCCCGCTACTCGACGTTGGCGGGAGCGGACGCTGCTGCCTCCACATCCCCGGGGCAACCGATGGCGCGCGCCTCGTAGTGTGTTACAAAACGTTCCGGGTCACTTGCCCCACGAACGGCAATCTCGCCAAGAGTCTCGTACGGCAGACCGCCGATCCTCACGATGCTCCCGCAGGGGAGCTTCCACACATTCGAATGGGAGGTCATGTTGGCACTCTACTTTGTGGATTACGACCTGCATGGGTCGAACAAGGACTATCAGGATCTTTACGACGATTTGGAATCGATGGGCGGGAAACGGGTGCTGGAATCGCTATGGGCTCTCAGGCGCGCAAACACGACATGCACGGCACTCCGCGACAGACTCAAAGCTCATCTCCACAAGGACGACAGCCTTATGGTCTCCGAGGTAGCAAACTGGTCCGGGAGAAATCTGCAGACTAGTCCGAACGACGTCTAGCCATCAGCGAGCAGTCCGGAGCGCCTCGGCGAGCGCCGCCTGGAAATCGCCCGGGAAATACCGATCCACGATATCGCGCGCCGTGGCGCCGAAATTCAGCTGTTTGCGCACCGGCAGCGCATCGCCGAAGCGGATTAACAGCTTCAGTCGCCCGGCCGGGCTTTCCTTCGCCAGCTGTGCCTTGGTCATCGCCCTGCGCGGTGCGGTCTTGGCCCCGCCGCGGGCACGCTTGGGAGCGACACGCTGCCACACGCCATTGACTGATTGGCCGCCGCGAGTGCGGATAGCGCCGATGAAAACGTCGGGCCGTGCCTTGAGCCTGCCCATGGTGGCCCGCGGGAGCTGTCCGTAGGAATTCAGCCTGATGTCCTTCGGGTTCAACAGCGCGCGGCTGTTCAACTTGTGGACGCCGCCGTCCTCGTAGGGCTGGAGATACGCGGCGGCGATCTTCTTGATGTAGATCGTCGCCACGGGCGCGGCCTTGCGTGCTTTGCTCAGGCCGACCGACTTCTGCGTGAAGGGCGTCGGGTTCTCGAACGTCGCCTTGATGTTGTCGGTCTCGGCGGCTTGCACGCGCGCCGCTGTCGCGTTGATGCCCTGGGCGAGCGCGAATGGCAGCTGGCGAGCTGTGAAGGCGTCTATGCGGCGCATGACGTCCTTCATGTTGGACTTGATGCTGATATCGAGCATGCCGATGGCGTCCATGAATATCGTTGTGCGCGCCCCTGCCGCCATTCTCCCGAAAGGAGGAACGGGTGGCGTCACATGGCGCGCTGCCGGGGTTGTTACGGACACTCCACGGCTTGTCCGGGCGCCGGCTTGCGCCGGCCTGCCATGCCCAAATGCACCCGCTCGATGCTCTGGACGCCCCGTGCTGGTGGCGAAGGGCGAAAATCACTGGAATCTGGCAAACTCGCCATGCAAACGCTGGGCGGCGGCTGCGTACGCCCGCGCGGCTTCCTCGGCCGTGGAGAAATAGCCTAGGCATACCTTCTTGCCATCAGCGCGTATCTGGGCCCGGTACCGACCGCCTTGTTCGTACACGCCCTTCACGCCGAGGCGATTGTTCCGGTGCATCCGACTGTTGCGGGTATTCTGGGCCTGCGTGCAAATGCGCAGGTTCTCTCGACGATTGTCCAACGGGTTTCCGTTGATATGGTCGACCACCTGCCCGCGTTCTGCCCCTGTGATCTGGCGGTGCAGGTAGACGGCCCGCGAACCACCTCCCCGGATGACATACCCCATACGATCAACGCGCCATGCAAAGTCCCGCAGCAGAAAGCGGTCTTCGTCCGAGACAAGAATTTCCATAGATGGGCGGCAACGAAAAAGCCCCGCAACGATTCCTCGTTCGGGGCTTTGAATTTCTTCCAGGCGTGCGAAGGGAGCGCATCGCGCTCCCTCTACTCGGCCACGCTGGGCGTGTCGGCTGACAAGTTGTGCTTCGGATTATGCGCAGCTTCCGCGCGGAATGCAAGCCTCTCCATCATGTTGGTGAGAAAGCAACACGCCTTCCACATCTCGGCGTCGAACTCGGCGTAGCGGATGCCGCCGGACCTGCAGATCGAGTTCGGATGCATGCGGAACACGTAGAAGCCTCGAAGCATCGCCTTCGCCCGCCGCGGCATCAACGGGTTGCGCCAGGCCCGCTCGATCTCGAACGCGTCCTGCAGCTTCGCCTCGTCGGGCGGCGCTTTCTGGACTTCCTTGATCTTGCCGGCCTGGACGGCCAGCCGGTGGCAGATGTCCGCCGTGGGGCTGCGGCCCTGCCGCTCCTTCACCCGCATGATCCTCCCCCAGTTCTCCAGCCGCTCGTGCAGCTCCGGCCCGATCTTCAACCGGAAATCCATCTCGCGCGCCATATCTTCCCCCCGAAAAAGACGCTCAATCCTTGCCAGGGCAGCGTCGGCTTTTGGCCGGCGCGCCTGCGCTTCCTGCTTTCGTTCCAGCACCTCGGCCGGGTCTCCCCTTTCCCAGCGCTCCAGCCACGTCATGCCGCGTCCTCACGTGCCGCGCTTCCCGCGATGCTGATCATCCTCGGCTGGACGGCCGCGGCGCGGGCGCCATTGAGCTGCAGCGCGGGCGACAGGCTCAGCGCGCGGCGCGGCGCGGTGCCGGGCAGCGTGGTGACCGGGCCGGCATACGGCTCGACGGGTTGGGTGGCGTCGACGGCTACCGGCGCCGGTGGCCGCGGCTTCACCGCTTCGATGGACTTGCCGCGGCCGTTGGGAGCCTTGCGCACCGGCTTGACGGCGGCGGGCGGCGTGAAGGCCTCGACCGGCTTCTGCTGGGCCTGCAGAAGCGCCGCGCCCAGCCAGCGGTGGTAGGCAGCCTGGAAGGTCTTCGCCGCGCGGGTGACGATGCCATCCGTGCAATCCCAGCCGCCCAGGCCGTTCCTGCGTAGGCGCGGCCGCGTGCCGCCGGGCGCCGGCTCGAACACTATCGGCTGTAGGGCACGAACTTCCTGGGCCGCCGTCACGCACGGGCCGCCCTTTCGCTCCTTGGCCCGGTCCCGGCCGTGGATGATCTGCGACACCCGCGCGAGGCTCAGGCCGAAGCGGTCGGCGAGGTATGTCGTGGAGCGGCCCTGGCGGGCCAGCGCGCGGATCTCCGCGTCGCGCTCCGGATGTTGGGCGCTCATAGCAGCTCCTTCTGCGCCTTTGGCGCGCGTTTGGCCTTTGGCTTTGGCCGCTTCGGAGTCGGCTTCCAGGTACCGGCCTCCTTGGCCATGGCCCAGTGCAGGATTGCCAGCGCGTCGGCTTCGTTGTCGTCCTCGACGCGGAAGCCGCGGGCCTTGGCCTGCAGCACCATGTCCGGCTTCTTGGCCATGTGGTTGCCGGTCCAGGTCTTTTTCACCGTGGCGACGTGGACGGGATGGATTTCCAGTCGGTGGCTGTCGGCGACCATCTCCATGACCGCCTTGAACCCGCCGTAGACGTCGCCGGCGCGGCCGCTCTTGTGGCCGCCATCTTTCAGGCTACCGCCCTGGATCACGACCTCGTACGCCAGTACGTTGATGTTGTGCGCGACGATGGTTTCAGCCAGCCAGGAACGGAACCGCTGCCAGCGCTGGCCCGGCGTCCAGCTGGCGCGCGGCGTGAATGTCTCGACGCCGTGCAGGATCTTTCCGTCGCGACGGCGCACGGCCCACCCGGTGTGATTGGCCAGGTCCAGGGCCAGGATGGAGGTGTTAATTTCCTCGGATGGGAACATGGCGTTGATCGCTTGGCCCAGGCGGCAGGCCGCATCGACAAGGGGCTGCGCCTGCGCCAACGCTTCATCCAATCGCGCGCCCTTCAGGCGCTGCAGCGTGCCCGCCATCGGGTCGAACGGGTCCGAGTCCTGCGCGGTGTACAGGGTATTGCTCATCTTGCGAACTCCGGGAAATGCGAGGCCACGGCTTCCATAATCGGATCCGCCGTCTGGGATCGCTGCTCCGCGACATAGGCTGCATAGGTCTCTTGGTCCCAATCCTCGTAGCCTGCGGGAAGGTCCCAATCACGCACGCATTGCCACCCCGGAATGCGGTAAACCAACCACCCGTCGCGCGCCAGTTCGGCGTCGCGTATCGCATCGCGCCTGGCGTCGTGATAAGCGACCCCGTCGCATTCGATTGCGACGCGCCTAACCGGATTGCCAAAGTCGACGAAAAACCGACCTACCGGTAGTTGCGGCCACATGGGCAGCCCTCGGCGCCGGATGTTTTCCCAAATGGCGAGCTCTATCGGCGTCAGAATGGATGACCAATCGCCCACGGTGTACGGATCGAACTCCATCCAGCTGGCCAACCCTCCGTCGACTCTGCGCTGAAACTGTCCGTAGGCGCGCCGAATGAGGCCGAGTCGTAGTCGCCAATCTTGAGTCGCCTGCACTTGGTCGACGGGGTAATCCATCAGCTGCACAAGCCGCTGGGCCCACCTGGGCAAATCGTCACCAACGCGAACGGGGTTCATGCTGCGTATTCCTTCTCTTCAACGGTATCGATCCATGATGCGGCGCGGCCGCCGTTGGGCACGCCCATATCCTTCTGCGGCGCCCGGCATTCCTTCGTCAGAACCTGGAGCATGTACGCGCCCAGGTGCCACTGCCGGTCATGGGCGCCCGTCAGGATCTCCGGGCGCAATGCCTTCACCTGGTCGCGCAGCTTTTGGAGGTCAGCACTCGTCACATCGGGATTCAGCAGATCCATCGCCAGCCTGAACAGGGCTCGGCGATTCGAAATATGCGCCGTGATGCTGGCGTGCTCGCCGCGCGGTGCGCCGAAATGCACGCGGCACCACCAGTCCTTCGGGCCCTGTGTGCTGGTGGACATCGTCCCTGGCAGGCAGCAGCCCGGCGCGGCGCACATTCCCCAACCTCCGGGCGCTTCGGGCGCTTCATCGCCGCTAACCGCGGCGCTGGCTTCGGCATAGGCGTTCTTCATCGCTGGGCCTCCTGGTAGGCGCGGACTTTCTCGGCCGATTGGGCCTTGAGCCTTTCCAGACGCGCGCGCTCTGCTTCGGCGGCGCGCCGTTGCTTCTCGGCTGGACTCAACGCGGTGGCCAGCATTTCCTGAATCCTGGCGATCGCGTTGCGCGCATCGACATCGGGGAAATCGTCGGCAGAGACCGGAGGCGGCAGGAGTGCGGCGGCGTGCGGCGCGGGCAGCAAGCCCGCCGCGGCCGCACGCGTCACCACCGCTTCGCGCTGCGTCTCGTCCCAGCCCAGGGATGCGGACCAGTGCACCACCTTGCCGGCGGCGCGGGCCTCCGACACCAGCCGCTCGTACGTCTGCCGAAACGCCATGCGAGCTCCGACCTCGTCGCCCATTTCCAGCACCGGACGGCACGCGGCAAAGGCTTGCGCGGTCTCGTCCGTCCAAACGACGGTTGCGGCCTCATCGCGCGACGTCAGGGCCGTAGCCCAAGCCTCTTCCGCGCCCGGCCGGCCGTCGCCGCTGCCGCTGCCCAGGAGCGCCAGGATCTGCGCCGGCGTGGGTGGAAACTTCGGTTCCGTGCGGGTGTATGTGCCGAGCGCGCGGCTGACGGCAGCCAGCGGGTATGGACGCAGCATGCGCCACCAGACCTCCAGAGCTTCGGAGGACGGCGCCTGGCGCCCGTACACCTCGTGCACGCCGATCAGCAGCTTGCCGAAGGTCAGGTTGTCGGTAGCCTCCATCAGGCGGCCTCCATGTCGATCGTGCGCCCGTCATCGGCCGGCGCGCCACCGGTGATGCGAAGGAACTGCTGCAGGTTCTCCTGTGCCCTCTGCCCTCTTGGGCCGCCGGCACCACGCTGCTGCTGATCGCGCAGCGGGTACAGGTCCGTCCACTTCCCGCTGCGGACGCTCTGCTCGATCACGGCAACCGGGTCATTGCCGGCTGCGCGCAGGCGTTCCAGATGCCGGACCTGCAGCTGCGCCGCACGCTCGGTCATCGGCGCTTTCACGGCGATCCGATGCTCCACCCAGTCCACCCAGGACTCTCGCGGTAACCAGTCCGGCAGCTGGATCGTTGTCGCGTCGAACTCCGGCTTCGGCTTGCGCGCGCGTTTATTGACGGTTCCTGATGGTTCCTTTGACGGTTCTTGATGGTTAGACCGCAGCTGCTGCGGGGGTGACTGCGGTATTTGCGGGGGTACCACCGCAGCATTTGCGGGGGTGACTGCGGTATTTGCGGGGGTGCAGTCGCTGCGGGGGTGCAACTGCTGCGGGGGTTCCCGGAAGTTTTCCGGCTTCAGGACATACCGGGTGTGCCTGCCATTCGACCGGTCCGCGGTCACAATCTTTGCCTGCTCCAGCCACTTGATGGCGGCGTGGACTGTCCGTTCGGACAGGCACGTGCGCTCGCATATCGTGGGGATGGACGGCCAGCACTCGCCATGGTCGTTGGCATTGTCTGCCAGCGAGATCAGGACCGCCTTGGGAGACGGCGGCATGCGCAGGGGCCAGCAGGCCGACATGATGACGGTGCTCATGCAGCCTCCAAACGGGATATTCCGGCCGCACGCAGCGCACCTTCAGGCACGTTGCAGTCGCGGTCCAGCAGGATGTGAATGCACTCGCGCAGCAGGTTTTCCTGCGCGCCGTATTCGGTCTCGAATCTGGTCTTCCATGGGTGGACGGCAATCAGACCGGGATCGCCCGTGCCTTCCTGGTGATGGCCGGCGCACAAAGGCAGCACCTGCCAATGGGCAAGCGTCTTGGTGCGGCCATCGATGTGGTGGATGCTGCAGTACGTATTGCGGCGTCCATCTCGCCGGCATGCGATGCAACCGACATGCACGGACAGCATGCCCCAGAAGCGCCGCTGATCGGCGGTCGGATTGCGGCCCTTCATTCCGGGATCTCCACGCCCAGCTCGGTCGCGGCGTAAGCCTGGACCTCGTTGATGAACTTGGCCATGGCACGCACGCCGATATGGCCGCGCGCAATCGAGGCGCGCTTGATGACCACTTCCCCGCTCGGCAGGATCACTTCCTTTCCGGGAAGGAACCGGCGCGCCATCTCTTCGTGCCATACGTCCTTGTCGTACCTACGCCCTTCGACCCATGCCTGCTCCGAAATGGCCTTGATCACCACCCCGAAGTAGTAGGCAATTTGCTGGTCTAGCCGGTCGTGCTCGTCCTCGGTCACAATGACGCGCAATGGCCGCTTACTCTCAGCGCAAGAACGTGCATTCGCTCTCAGGAACTCCCAAAGCGAGCGGACCGGGTTCTCCCCGGTCAGAAGGAACTCGCGGTAGAGGGCTTCGGCCATCAGCTCTTGCGCTTCCAGGTTTCCTGCCTGGCCTGGAGATACTTGAACGCCAAGCTCTCAATGGCCTGCTGCTCTCGCTGATCCACCACCACGGCGTCGCTGGGCGCCAGCTGGATGTCGATCGCGGCAAGAAGGTGGCAGACGCGCTCAACGTCCTCCTTCATGCGGCTGACGGTGCTGGGAGACGTGCCCATGAATTCGGCTGCACGCTCCTGCGTGACGTCTGCAAGTCGCTGCAAGACCTCGCTGTAAAGGCGTGCACCGATCTTGCGGGTGCTTTCCTGCTCATCCGTTGATACTGGCTGCATGCTCATAGCTCACACGTCCAACGGTCCAATGGGAATGCGCTCGTCGCGCGGTTCGGGGTCAAACATTCATTTCTCCAGCGGTGTTCCCGCCGAACGTAGAATCGGGGGTTGCTACGCCACCCATTTCTACGCCGGGGGAACTCTTATGGACGCCGTTACCGCCTTTGCCAGCCTGCAAGGCGCCGTTGAATTCGCGAAAACCGCCATCGTGGCCCGAGACCATCACAAGGTCGCCGAAGCCGAGCAACGCCTGACACGGGTACTTGTTGACGTCCAGATGGCCTGCTTGGAGCTCAATCAGAAAGCACAGGCGAGCGTTGATGCGGAATATGCGGCGAAAAATCGCGTACGTGAGCTTGAACAGCAAGTCGCGGAACTTGCCAAGCGGGCGGCAGAGCGGGAGCGCTATGAGTTGACCGAGCTCTCCGAAGGCGTCCACGTGCTTGCGGTAAAGGAAGACCTGAAAGGCACCGAGCCCCACCACTATCTTTGCCAGCCGTGCATGGACAACCGGGGTAAGAAGGCGACGCTCCAGCGTGGCGTAGAAGGGTTCATGATCCATCTTGCTTGCCCAGAATGTGGGTACAAGTACCCCACCGGGAAGGGCATTGAGATCAAGTGGGACTCGTTGCCGGATCGGCGTCGATGATCGCACCCACATCACTCCCCCTCCCCGGCTACCGCATTGGCGGGCTCCTCGTTGCTTTCCTCGATCAGCTTGCTGATGTCGGGGTTCTGGCGCGCCAGCGCGGCGACCACTCGGTCCTCTATCCGGCGCGGAAGTTCGTCAGGCCACTGGTTCACTGCCTGGTACGAGCAGTCGATGGCCTTCGCGGCGGCCGCTACCGTGCCGCCAAGCAGGTGAATTGCGTGTGCCTTCTTCATACGGTGCGATTGAATCATGATTCAGTGGAGAAAGCAATCATGATTCACTGGCGGCCGGCAAAAATTGAAGAATGATTGAATACGCCGACCGCCTCGCGTGGGCAATGAAGAACGCCCCAATGGACACGACCACCCTAGCTAAGAAGCTGGGCGTCAGCTATCAGGCAGTCAAGCGCGTCCTGGAAGGAAAGTCAGCCGCCTTCACGGCCCCCAACCACGCCCGGGCCGCACAGCTGCTTAACGTGTCTCCAGACTGGCTGGCCACCGGCGAAGGCTCTCCCGCGCGCAACGCTGGCCCCTGGCCATTCAGCGCCTCGCGCGCTGATTTTGAAAAGTTGCGGCCAGCCGATTTTGCGGACCTAGATAAAACCCTTACGGCGTTCATCTCCGGCACTCTGGCACGCTACGAATTGGAAGAAATGAAGCGTGATCAGAGGACAATTCATCGCAATGAATTGAGACCGTCAAGCGCTACCATGGCCGCTCTAGATGAGTCGATAGAGGCGAACAAGGAAGTCGCCCAAGGGAGTCAAAGGAATGCCAGCGCCCACGCCGCCAGAAAACAAGGTGGTGGATCTCGCTAAGTTCAAGCGGGAGAGGGAGCAGCAGCAAACTGAGGCGTCACAACCGCCCTCTCCGCCCACCGTGGCGGATATTCACATCAGGCTGTCGGCGAACGGCGACGTTACTTGGGACAGCCACAACCTCACGGCAGAGACAGCCCTGCTTCTTGCTACTGGGTGCAATATGGCTCAGGCGTCAGCTCTGAAGGAGTACTTGATAGGGCTGCCTTAACCGGCTTGGTGACGGCTCACAGCGTAGCCAATGATCGCCAGGATTACGACCACCCACACGACGCCGCGCTCGCGCGCCCTGCGCGCATCCACACGTTCCTTCACGACGCCGGCGCGCAACGCGCCAAATTGGTCGCCCCAGCATATCGGACACCGTTGCCGATAGAAGGGAATAGCCAACAGCCACCAGCCGAGTGTGAATAGCACCAACAGCAGCGTGCCAACTCCGATCTTCCGGCGCGTCTGAACTTCCCGGTCGCACATCTCGCAATGCTTGATTGCCATAGTTCCTCCCCGTTCGGCGCATTGTAACAGTGCTGTTACCAAATTCCTTTGAATCATACTTCACTTTGGAAGTGAATCATGATTCAATATCTCCAACGCGTCACCCGGCGCGAAGGAGAACGAAGTGGCCAACATCAAGTACTTCAGCGATGTCACCGGAGAACCGGAAGCGCTGGTCGCGCCGCACGGCATGAACAACGCCGAATTCGCCGCGCGCTGGCCTGGCGTCCGTGGCATTCGCTACGACGGCTACCAGATGCTGGTAGGCCATGCCGGCGGCAACCTGGGCGGCGCGGTGCTGCCGGTCACCCGCAAGATCGAATACAAGGCGTTCCCCTCGCGTCATGAGTGCAATGCCAAGTGCCTGAACGGCAAGCACAACGGCACCTGCGAGTGCAAGTGCGGCGGCAAGAACCACGGCGCTGGGCTGTTTACTTCTCTGCTGAAGGCGGCGTGAACCATGACCGCCAAACTATTCCACGAATGCCCGCTTGCGGCCTGCGAGCTTTCCCCAGAAGAGCGCACGCGCTGGTTGGCCGTGCTCGACCAACTGCTTAAGTACGCCGGCAGCCCTGGTGATTGGGGCTACGAATCGAAGCTCGGGCGCCTGACGCTTGTGGCGCGCGACCTACGCAGAGACATCGCCAACGGCGACCGATAACCCATGTCCCCCGCCAACGTCGAACCCTCCGGCGAAGCCCTCGCGCTCAGCTACGCGCTGGCCAAGCAGCTTTCGAGCGCCTACGCGCTGGAAACGAACTACGGAAGCTTCCCGCTCGATGACGAACTGCGTGCGGCAGTGGAGGCAACCCTACGGCCAATCCTGACGCAGCGCCTTGCGCAGCTGAAGAAATAGCCATGTACCCCGCCCTCCTCACCAACCTCCGCTACTGGTCGATCCCACTGGCCGTGCTGTTCGTTGTTGGCCTGGTTGTGATTGGCTGGTAGCGGGGAAGGAGAAAACGATGTCCGAAATCTATCGCCCCACTGAGGCCGAACAGGCGGCCGCCTACGAGCAAATCTGCCAGATCGCGCGCCGCTACGCGCTGATCCTGGCCGCTGCGGGTGGCGTCGCCACGATCGTCCATCCGACGACGCAGCGCGAGGAAGGGGTCTACACGCATATCCAGTGGCTGCACGGCCTGGGCAAGCACCCCCGCGAGATTGAACGCGAGCGTGCCGCGCTGGTGGCGACCGCCGGGGCCGTGCCTGACTTGGAACGTGCGGCCGCGCACTACACCGCCATGGCAGCCGAGGCGCGGTCCATGGCCGGCAAACCGGAAGCGCTGGAGCCTTCCCGGCAGGCCGCGCACCAGGCGCGCCTGACCGACCTCGAGCGCAGGAACTGACATGGCCGCGCTCGCTGCCCTGCGCGACGACGCCACCCGCACCGCCGACCACGGCGAGTTGCCGGGCGAGGCGGTCGTCCCTGTCCCCGAACTGGACGACGAGGCCATCCTCGGCGTGCTGTGCGATCTGTTCGCCCGCCGCACCCAGGTCGCGTTCGGCGAACGCCTGGATTGGTGGATCGAGACGCTGCAATGCGATCTCGACCCTCGGGCCGCCGCCGGCGTGGCACTGACCGCGATCAGCAAATGGCCGTTCGATCAGCGTGCCGGCGCCGCAGGCGTCGAGGCCCTGCGCGCCGAGCTGGTGTCGCGCGCCCGGATGTTGCTGGCACACCCCGCGCACGATGGGAGCCTGTGATGGCTGGATTCCTGCTCATCGGGATCGTGCTGATCGCCGTCGAGGTGCGCGACCTGCTCGCGCGCCGCAAGGGGCGGCGCAAATGACGACCGTCCTCCTCTTCACCGCTTGCGGCCTGCTGGCCGCCTACCCGCTGGCCGTGCTGGGCGACCGCGTCATGGCCATTTTCAGGAGCGAAGCATGACGACGAAACACACGCCGGGGCCGTGGGTGCATCGGCCCGGACAGACAGACGGGCATTGGATTATCGGTCTCCCCAACGACATCCCCGAATGCATTGGCCTCAGAGGCGATGAGTATATGTGCGTATCAGGCATTTGCACGGAGCCGGATGCCCGCCTAATCGCCGCCGCGCCGGAGCTGCTGGAGGCGCTTCAGGCGCTGGTGTCCGACGCCGAGGATGCCGAGGTTTTCAGCCGGCAGCAAGGCTTCCACGACATCGCAGCAGAACGCCGTGGGCGGATCAATGCCGCCTTTGCCGCCATCGCCAAGGCCAAGGGAGAGCAGGCATGAAGCCCACCAGCAACATCCTCGCCCTCTTCCATGACGGCCACTTTCTGGCGGAAGTCGTCGGCGGCGGCTACCGCGTGGGTCATCAGCGTGG
>Ga0180220_1000695_pt1 | contig 31728 bp, 26 predicted proteins | sample eDN5th37CBELigBY_FD_151335 | JGI IMG/M metagenome (GOLD analysis project Ga0180220, IMG submission 151335) | Enriched backyard soil microbial communities from Emeryville, California, USA - eDNA 5th pass 37_C BE-Lig BY (version 2) (version 2) | ecosystem: Environmental > Terrestrial > Soil >... | reverse complement strand
GGATCGCTTGGGGTCGGCTGATCGGCGGTTGGTAGTAGTATGCCACCGAGAGGGCGAAAGGCAAATCGAAGTCGAAAAATTGGCGGGAGCGGATCGCTGGATTCCGGCCGCGCGACGTGCGATGATGGACCGCTTCGACGCACCGGATTCCTCTTGGAAGGTGGGAACACGATTACGCCATGAAATTCCGACGCGCTTTGGCTTTTGGAATCTCCGCGCTGGCGGCGGGAACGCTCGCCATCTCGACCGCTCGGGCCGATGACGGCCCTTGGCCGGTCGAAAAGGCCCAGGCTTGGGGCAAGGAGCATCCCTGGCTGGTTGGCTGCAACTTTTCTCCGAGCACCGCCATCAACCAGCTTGAGATGTGGCAGGCCGAGACCTTCGACCCCGAAACCATCGACCGCGAACTCGGCTGGGCCCAGGCGCTCGGCTTCAACAGCATTCGGGTCTATCTGCACGACATCCCCTGGAAACAGGACTCCGAGGCGTTCCTCAAGCGGATCGACCAGTTCTTGGAGATCGCCGACCGCCACAATATCGGCGTGATGTTCGTCCTCTTCGACGGCGTTTGGGATCCCGACCCGGCTCCCGGCAAACAGCGCGACCCGAAGCCGGGCCTGCACAACTCGGGATGGGTCCAGAGCCCCGGCCGGGCGATCCTCGGCGATCCGAGCCGTCACGACGAGCTGAAAGACTATGTCGTCGGCGTCATCGGCCGCTTCAAGGACGACAAACGGGTCCAGGTCTGGGACCTCTTCAACGAGCCCGACAACCCCAACGCCAACAGCTACGGCAAGATCGAACTGAAGGACAAGACCGAACGGGCGCTCGACCTGCTCAAGAAGACGGTCGTCTGGGCTCGCGAGGCGAAGCCGTCGCAGCCGCTCACCATCGGGGTCTGGAAGGACGACTTCACCAACCCCGACAAGCTCACGCCGATCAACAAGTTCCAGCTTGAACAATCCGACGTGATCAGCTTCCACAACTACAACCCCCTCGACCAGATGAAGCGGGACGTCGAGGCGCTGAAGCGGTACAACCGGCCGATCCTCTGCACCGAGTACATGGCCCGGGGCAATGGCAGCGCGTTCGACCCGATCCTGGGCTACCTCAAGGACGAAAACGTCGGCGCGTACAACTGGGGCTTCGTCTCCGGCAAGTCGCAGACGATCTACCCGTGGGACTCTTGGAAGAAGCCCTACGACGGTGAGCCGCCCCTCTGGTTCCACGACATCTTCCGAACCGACGGAACCCCCTACATCGCCAAGGAAGTCGACTACATCCGATCCATTACCGGAGCGGGGAAGTAAACGGCGGAGTCGAGGTCGGATAACGGATGCGGGGGGGACGCATTGAGGCGAACGGGGGGCGCGAGCCCCCCGTCTTCTCGAAGGCGAACGCTTCCCGGACAGGGGACTCGCGCCCCCGCTCGCCAGGATTCGGGCCGATGACGCGCATGAGCCATTCGATCCGTCCCTTGCGAGCGGACGACCTCGACGCCTTGAGTCGGTTTCTGACCTCGGGCCTTGGGGCCGAGCCGCGGGCCGACTTCGCCGCGCCGGAGGTCTTGCGCTGGAAGTATCTCGACCCGGCGGCGGCGGACTCTCAGCCTCGAAGCTGGGTCGCGGTTGATGAATCGGGGGCGATCGTCGGCCATGTGGGGATCCGCCTGACGGCCTTCGAGTCGCCGGCGATCCCCGTCCCCGACGGGCGAATTGGGGCCCTGCACATGATCGACTGGTTGGGCTCCCCAGCGCATCGGGGGGTCGGCGCCAGTCTGATGCGGCGAGCCCACAGGGCCGCCCCGGTTCAGTTTAGCCTGGGAGGAAGCGACGCGGGACGGTCGGTCATCAAGCGGGGAGGCTACCGGCCGATGCCCCCCGCGATGGTCCACCGCCGCTTGCTCAGGCCGTTCCGCTGGTTTCGACGAAGCGGAAAACCCTCGCCCCGCCAATTGGCGAGGCTCGCCCGGGAACTCGCCCGAAGTCGGCCAAGGCGTCCCACCGCCGCGCTGGAGCTTCAGCGCGTCGAATCGTTTGATCGGGACATCGTTGGGATCGTCGCCAAGGCGCGGGAAACGGCGATCCTGACCACGCGATCGGCCGATCGGCTCAATGAGTTCCTCCGGTTCCCCCGTCAAGCGCCGTCGGGCTTCCTGCTCCGGGACCCCCGAGGCGAACCGCGTGGTTTCGCCCTCTTGAATTTGGTCCCCAAAGCCGACGGCGGGCCGGTGGTCGGGAAAATCGTCGACTGCCTTCTCGACGAGACCAACCCCGCGCTTTGGCGTTCCGCCTTCCACCTCCTTTCGGACGAGCTGACCCGTCAGGGCGCCGACCTCGCCGAAGCCTACTCAAGCGCCCCCTGGACGGCCGAAGGCCTCCGCCTCGCGGGCTTGCCGAGCCGCCACCCTTTGGAATTTAGCCTCCGAGACCGCGGCGACCGAATCCCCCGCGACCTCCCGTTCCACCTCACCCCCATCGAGGCCGATTACGCATACACCTAAGGCTCTCCCCCATGAACGCCATCTCCCGATCGGCGTCCGCGCCAACGGCCATCGGAGCAAAAAGCCGATCGAGAGATCGGCGATCCCGGGGGGGTGGTCTTGATGGATCGGCCGCGGCATACTCAAAGATTGCCGTCGCAACCTTGGTTTGACATCGAATGGAGACATCTTCATGATCCGTCGAGAAGCGATTGTCGCCTGCTTGACCGGCGCGTTGTTGTTGGGAGCCTTCGCCATGAGTTCCGTCCAGGCCCAGGCCGTTCAAAAACCCACGCTTCCCAAGGATGAAGGCGAGAAGCGCATCCTGGAGGCGATCGAGCACGCCCGCCAAGGACAGCGGTACGCCAACGTCTCCGAGGCCGACGGCCGGTTGATGCGGCAGCTCACCGAGGCGGTCGGGGCGAAGCGGGTCGTCGAGCTGGGAACCTCCACCGGCGAGTCGGGCCTCTGGTTCGCGCTGGCCTTGCGCAAGACCGGCGGGAAGCTATACACCTACGACATCGACCCCGGCCGACTCGCCGTCGCCCGCGAGAATTTCAAGCGGGCGGGCGTCAACGACCTGATCATCATCACCGAGGGAGACGCCCACGAGACCGCCCCCAAGAACACCGAGCCGATCGACATCCTCTTCATCGACGCCGAAAAAGACGGCTACGACCGCTACCTCAAGGAACTGCTCCCCTTGGTCCGCCCCGGCGGCCTGATCCTGGCCCACAACATGCGGAACCCCGCGCCCAACCCCCGCTACCTTGAGGCCGTCACCTCCAACCCGGACCTCGACACCTCGTTCGTCCTCATGGAGGGCGCCGGGATGGGGATCACGCTGAAGAAGCGTTGAGGGATCATTCCGTAAGCATGCAAGCCGGCGAGAGGCCGCCGCCAGGCCTCCGAAAGAGGCTGAACCCCGCCTTCTCCCCTCGCGGGAGAAGGCGCCAATCCTGTTCGGCGCGACTTGCATACGCGGCGGCCGCGGGGCGAATTTCCCTCTCCCGGGGCAAGCTTCTTCACCGTCGACGCAACCCCATCCATCAGACTGGCCAACGCGCGGGAGAGCGGCCGAAAGCCCCGAAGGGGCTAAAAAGACCAACCTTTCCAATCAATCGGCGGGGACGGTAAGGGGGGCGGGGGCCGGGATGGGGGCGAGCCCTGGGGCGGGTTCGGGGTGGAGATGTCGCCTGAACCGGCCTCGGCCGTGGTTCCTGGGAGCGGAGAGCGAGGGGTCCACGGCCGTTTTGTCCCACGGCCGGTATGGCGAAGCGCCCATGGGAAGCGAGACGGGCGTGATCCGGTCGACCTTCCAGACGCCGGGCTCGGTCTCCACGAAGCCGAGCGACCAGGCGGTGTCCCCCGCCCCGGCGAGGCCCATGGACATCGGGGCTTGCGAGGCCCCCTGGAAAAACACTTTGAAATCAGCCTTTCCCCGGCGCGTCAGTCTTCCCGAGCTGGTTTGAAGGCCCCGGACGCGGACGATCTCGAACCGGGAGTTCGACACCGCCGCCCGGATCATCGCCCGGGCCGCCGCCGCCGAGAGCGCCCGGTCGTCCTCAACGAATTGAGCGTCGGGAGTCAGGTGGGCCAGGATCGCCTCGGCGTCGGACGCCAGAAGGGCGCGCCGAAGGTCGTAAACCACCGCCTCGATCCGCTCGTTGTCCGTCACCCAAACCCGCTCCACCACCAACACCAACACCGCCACGACCAGGGCCGACAGCCCCCAGATCAAGAATTTCCCGCTCTGAGTCGTCCGCAAGGCCACGAAACAGCCGGCCGCCGTCAGCAGGCAGAGCCCCACCAGGAACGTCGGATCTTCGGAAAGCCAGGTCATCCCGGTTCGCCCCCCTTCCGTCAAACCCGTTGCGCCACGGTAGATTGTCTTGAAAAAGAGGCGAGCGAGCGGCGCCGGCCGCTCGCCAAGATCGTCATTTCTCAGGCTCCTCGGCCTTGGGCTTGGCCTTCTCCTCGGCCTTGTCTTGAGGAGCCTCGGGTTGGGGCGGTTCGGGGCTTCGGCGTTGGATGGTTCTGACGTCGGTGACGGCGATGGGGAATTGGTTGTATCGCGGCTCCCATTCGGCGGGGCGGAGCTTCAGGGTCGAGTCGAGATGTCTCACCAGGGCGGTCGCGGCCTTGGGCTCGAGGCGGAGGAGGCGGAAGCCGTGGAGCGACGAGGGGAAGATCTCGATCTTGTTGAATCGGGATCGCTCGACGCTCTTGCGGGCGGCTTCGACGGCGTCGCTTGAGGCCTTGTCCTTTTCGCCGGCCAGCAAGAGCATGGGGACCCGGAGCGCCAGGGGGGCCAGAACGTGCTCCAGCAGGTAGCCGGCGCCTTCGGGCTCGGGCGAGATGAGGATCATGTCGTTGATGTCGCCGGGCCGACCCTCGGTGGAGACGGCGGCGCCGGGCTGGTGGGCCCAGGCGGCGACGAGGTTCGCCCCCTCGCCCATGCCGATGACGCCGAGTTTGCCCACGTTCAACTCGCCCCGGTTGTGGCGGTCGAGCAGGAATTGGTAGGCGGCCTGAAGGTCGTCGACCAGCGTCTCGGCCCGATCATCGTTTTTGTTGCCGGCGGTGGATCGGCGAAGCTCCTGTCCCCGGTTGCGCAGGTCGAAGCTGAAGAGGGCGTAACCCTGGTCTTGAAGATGCTCGGCGAGCCCCTTCCCCTTCAGCTCCAGGACGGGGTCTTCGAAGTCCTTGCGAGAGCGGTTCGCCTCGTGGACCAGGATGAGCACCGGCGCGGTCGTCCCGAGCCTCGACGGGTAATACGACGCCGACAGCGGGGCGCCATCGAACGAGTGAAACTTGAGCGTGTAGTGAATCGGCGCGGGGCCGATCTTGGCCGCGGGCCTGGCGCCGGGGCCCGCCAGCGGGTCTCCGACTTCGGGTTTCGCCTGTTTGAGCGGAACGCCCCCCTGATCGCGGAGCCTGGCCCGGCCGGGGCGCGGCCTGGCCTCTTGGGCCGCGACGACCAGCGTGGTCGAGAGGACGACCGCCACGGCCCAGAATTTCCCGCTCCGCATCGAATTCCACATGGCGCGGCGTCCTCATGACATGAAGGGATCGCGAAGAAGGGATCGCGGAAATCGCGGTCGAAACGAACCGCGCCGCGCGTTTAAAATCATCGTAAGCCCCAAGCGAGCGATCCTCAAGCGCCGGGTTGAGGCGATTCGGCGAGTTGGCGGCGGAAGAGTTCGAGCATGTCGCTTAGGGTTCGCTCGATCGGGAAGACCGGCGCCCAGCCAACGGCCTCGCGGAGCTTGGAGGCGTCGGCCACCAAATAAGGCTGGTCCACGGGCCGAACCCGGCTCGGATCGACCCGGACCTCGATCGGCCGCCGGGCCATTCCGCGCAGGGTCTCCAGCGCGTCGGCGAGCTTCAGGCCCACACCCGTCCCGAGGTTGTAAATCTCTCCGGCGCGGCCGTTTAGGGCCAGCAGCCGATAGGCCCGAACGACGTCTCGAACGTCGGTGTAGTCGCGGACGACCTCCAAGTTGCCGACCTCGACGGCCTCCTTGCGGCCCGCCTCGACCTCGGCGACCTGCTTCGCCAAGGTGGCCAGCACATAGCTGGGAGACTGGCGAGGCCCCGCGTGGTTGAACGGCCGGACCATCATCACCTCAAGCCCGTCGCTCAGATGCATCTGAATCCCCAGCAAATCGGCCGCCGCCTTGCTCGCCGAATAGGGGTTGTTGGGCCGAAGCGGACAGCGCTCGGAGATCGGGATGTGTTCGGGGGGCGGGTTGCCGTAACAGACTCCCGAGCCCACCAGCACGATCCGAGGCGCGGGCGAGAGCCCCGCCTCCTTGACCGCCGCCAGCAGGTTGAGCGTCCCTCCCAGGTTCAAGGCCCAGGTTCCCCGGGGATCGTCGAGGCTCGCCCGGGGGTTCGACCAGGCGGCCAGGTGGTAGATCGCCTCGGGCCGCTTCCGCCGAAGCGCTTCGGCGAGTTCCGATTGGTCGATCGCGGTCAAATCGCCGCGCTCAAGCCTTACCGAGCGGCCCAGAAACGCCAGCTCGTCCGGCCAGCGGCCCGTCGACGAAACGCCCACCACCTGATCGTCGCTCGCGAGCAGATGCTCGGCCAGGTGCCCCCCCACAAATCCGGAGATCCCCGTGACGAACGCCCGCATGCGATGTTCCTCTTTTCGATGAGTTGACGATGATGTCGGCGTTGGGAGGGCGAGGCTCCCGCCGAGCCCCTCGCCAAGCGCGGGCTCGGCGGGAGCCTCGCCCTCCCGGAACCGGCCGCGCCGCATCTCTTAATCTTAAGAGGTTCGCTCGCGATACGCCCCGGACTTCACGCGGTCGACCCAGGCGTCGTTGGCCTTGTACCAGGCGACGGTGTCGGCCAGGCCGGTTTCGAAGGTCACGCTCGGAGACCAGCCCAGCTCGGATTCGGCCTTCGAGCAATCGACGGCGTAGCGGCGGTCGTGGCCGAGTCGGTCGGTGACGTATTTGATCAGGGTCTCGGGCTTGCCGACCAGCTTCAGCACGGCCCGGGTCACGTCCATGTTGAACCGTTCGCTGTGACCGCCGAAGTTGTAGACCTCGCCGGCTCGGCCCTTTCGCAAGGCGGCGTCGACGCCCCGGCAATGGTCGATGACGTGGATCCAGTCGCGCACCTGCATCCCGTCGCCGTAGACCGGCAGGGGGAGGTCGGCCAGGGCGTTGGTGATGAACAGCGGAATCAGCTTCTCGGGGAACTGGTACGGCCCGTAGTTGTTCGAGCAACGGGTCGTCACCACGTCCATCCCGTGGGTGTGAAAGGCCGCCCGGACGAGCAGGTCCGAGCCCGCCTTGCTGGCCGAGTAGGGGCTGTTGGGCGTGAGCGGGGTTTCCTCGGTGAAGGCCGGGTCGTCGGGGCCGAGCGTGCCGTAAACCTCGTCGGTCGAAACGTGGACGAACCGGCGGACCTTGGCCGCCCGGGCGGCGTCCAGAAGGTTCTGGGTGCCGATGACGTTGGTCCTGAGAAACGGCGTGGCGTCGTCGATCGAGCGGTCGACGTGGCTCTCGGCCGCGAAGTGGACCACCGCGTCAAAGCCCCCCTCGGCGATCAGCTTCATCACCATCGCCCGGTCGGCGATGTCGCCGTGGACGAACCGATACCGAGAGTCGCCGGCCAGATCGGCCAGGTTGTCGGGATTCCCCGCGTAGGTCAGGGCGTCGAGGTTGGTGATCGCCAACTCGGGGTGGCTCTGCAACTCCATCCGAATGAAGTTGGCGCCGATGAACCCGCACCCCCCCGTGACCAGCATCCGTTTGATCGAGGAACTCATAGTCATCCTTTTCCCGCATCACGAGTGTCGCGCGTCCCAATCCCCAAAGCCAAAACCGCCAGACTAATCCGCGCAACCCTTTAACAGCAAGGCGGATCGTCGTCAAGGTCGGGGGGGCGTCCCGCGCGACTCCGGGCCTCGCGGAAGGCTCCGCGCGGCGACCGCTCCTCCCGCGCCCCGGGCCGTCGAAATTGGGTTCGTTCGGGCTCGACGGCCAGCCTCGAAAACCCGCGTGAATCACCGCAACATCTTGAACTTCCTGAATTTACAAACAGGGATTCGCCTCGGGAAATTGGGTTCGTTCGGCCATTTTTTCGAAAGAGAGGCGGGAGCGTCTCCTTTCCACGAATCCATTTGCCGGCAAGAACGCGGGGCGGGAATGCCCACCCTCCGAACGCATGACATCGCCGTCGGCTTCAATCCGGCCCCCCCCGGCGGCGCGCGCAATTCCCCCTTATTTAGTAATGCTACAGATATCGCGATGCCGAACACAAATTTCGCGATCCTTGGCCACGGCGCACCCCGCGCAACCCGCGCCACAAACCCAGGCCCGTTAAGCCGATCGAGAAAAAGCCCATCCCACCCGGCGCAACCCCCAAAATCAAGCGGGGCTTCCAGGCCGGAGCGGATCGCCTTCTCCCCCAAGGTCGGCCACGAACGCCCCCGGAGCGCCGGTTTCGACGATGTCGCGGGCGAGGTTGACCCACGCGCCGCAGCGATCCAAAACGCCCGAATCGGCGGTGACGACCGGATCGCCGGGCGCGGCCAAGATCGGGTCGGGGTCGGCGACGACCTCGGCCGACCAGTTCGACGAAACGGATCGAATCATGGCGGCGAGCCTTCCGCTGTTGGAGACGGGAGCGTCGAGCAGCCACAAACAAGGGCCGACGCCCCATTCCCCCAGCCAACGCGCCGCAAGCTCAAGCGCCGGGAGGGTTTCCTCCACCCTCCGATACGTCCCATGCACGCCGGCCAGGTCCCGATAACAACCGTCGCGGCCTCCCAGCACGACGCCCCCGCCGAGGGCCGATTCGAGGGTCAGCACGAGATTAAACCCATCGATCCGAATCGCCCGCCCCCGAACCGTCTCGATCTCCAACCGCCTCGCCCGGCGATCCCGTAGCGCCTGATCCGAGCAAGCCGACCGACCCACCGCCACGCGCTGCCGTTCGACGAGCCGATGCCGGTCCCCCACCAACTTCAGCGCCGAGGCCTCCGCGTACCCCCTCGACCGCAGCCAAGACAAATCCACCACCGCCGCCGCCAACCCCGGCAAAGCGTCGACGCCAAACCACTCCCGATCCCTCGGACCGGCCCCGCGATGCTTGCGATGATCGGGCATGGTTATGGCTCCTCGATTCGGCCGGACGGATTACCCCAATTCTTTCCGCCGCAAAACGACGCGGCCATCCAACCAGGGTTTCCCTTCTTCGCCAATCGGTTGGTCGTCGATGACCACCTTCGCGGACACCATGATGGCGCCGGATTGTTGCAGGGCCACAAGCTCCGGCACGAAGTCTTCGACTTCTTCGCGCGTCTCCGCGTCCTCGCGGTACAGAACGAACGTCACGTCAACGGAGTCTGACGAGCAGTTGAGCGTCACGGCCCTCACGTTTTCGGTGATCACGCCCGCGAGGGCTTGGACGGTGAAAAGGACTTGGAGATTCTCAAACTCGAGGTCTGATTGCGGCTGCATGTCGAGCGCTCAATGGAAACGGGGAGGAGGGGAGCAATCGGGCCTCATGGACGGAAGGCTTCGGTCGTTGTCCCCGGAATCCGAGAATGAACCGTAATTTTCCCCAACCGATCGCGAACACCGCAAGATTCCTAATATTATTGTGGCGGCTTCAAAACCGCGGCGAGCATCGGACTCGCATGACCGATATTGCCGATGAGGTGAGCATGAGCGCATATCCGTGCCCGTGTTGCGGTTTTCTCACTCTTGGGGAATCACCGCCCGGCTCCTACGAACTCTGTCCGGTCTGCTGGTGGGAGGATGACCAGGTCCAGTATCGAGACTAGCCTGATCGAAAGGATTTGCGCGATGGGACGAAAAAGTCGGTTCGCCTCAAAGGCCCTTCAATTCGCGTATGACCGCTATATCGGCGAGGACGAGGAAAAGGCCGACGCCTTCGAGGCGGAACTGGCCAACGCGGACGTGGCGCGCAAGCTTTACGACCTTCGCGCGCAGGCGAACCTGACCCAAGGCGAACTCGCCAAGCTGGTCGGCACCTCGGCCTCGGTCATCAGCCGACTCGAAGACGCCGACTACGAGGGGCACTCTCTGGCCATGCTCCGGCGCGTCGCCAAGGCCCTGAACAAGCGGGTGGAAATTCGCTTCGTCCCAATGCGAGAGGCGACTCTCCCCCCGGCGTGACCTCCACCCCTCATCGCCCAAGTCGACGCGCGTCGGGTAAGAGCCGTCCAACACGACGCCCCCGCCGAGCGCCGACTCCAGGGTCAGCGCGAGATTCAACCCATCGATCCGAATCGCCCGTCCCCGAACCGCCTCGATCTCCAACCGCCTCGCCCGACGATCCCGTAGCGCCTGATCCGAGCAAGCCGACCGCCCCACCGCCACGCGCTGCCGTTCGACGAGCCGATGCCGGTCCCCCACCAACTTCAGCGCCGAGGCCTCCGCGCACCCCCTCGACCGCAGCCAAGACAAATCCACCACCGCCGCCGCCAACCCCGGCAAAGCGTCGACGCCAAACCACTCCCGATCCCTCGGACCGGCCCCGCGATGCTTGCGATGGTCGGGCATGGTTCGCCCCTCGTCTCGGTCGGGCGGATTACCCACGTTCTTTCCGCAAGAATACGATGCGGCGATCCAATCTGACGTTTTCGGTGATCAAGTCCGCGAGGGCCTGGACGGTGAAAAGGACTTGGAGATTCTCAAATTCCAAATCCACTTGCCTTGGCATGGCTCATGCTCCCAAACTTTCCGGGACGGGGTGGCGGACGAGACATCCCCAAACTTTAGCGCGAACCATGGGTCAGAGCAACGCCGAGGCCAACTTGCGACGCGATCCATCGAGGAAATCGGCTGGGCGACGATCGACCAAACGCGGGGCCGGCAACCGGTCTGAGATCCGCTGTGGCGAGATTGCGCGCGGCGGAGGTGGATCGGCGAGCGCGCTTCCTCGGCTCCTTCGCGTCGTTGTTCTCTTGGGTTGGCTCGCGCTTCCAACCGCGGCCGGCGCCTGCCCGATCTGCGAGAGCGAGACCGGAAGAGAGGTGCGCGCGGGGATCTTCAACGAGGAGTTCGGCTCGAACCTTCTGGTGACCGTTCTCCCGTTTCCGCTGGTCTTGGGAGTCGCGGCGGCTCTTCATTTCGGATTCGGGCGGAAGCTGATTAGCCGCGGAAAGGGGGCGTCACATGGCGGCGGCCTGGAATCGCGGACCGCTTATTTCGGCGGGGACCATCTTGGGCGTGGGGCTCGGCGGCTTTGTCGATGGCATCGCGCTTCATCAGATTCTCCAGGCACACAACATGCTGTCGGGGAAGTACCCGCCGACGACGCTCGTCAATCTTGAAATCAACATGTTTTGGGATGGAATCTTTCACGCTTTCTGCTGGGTGACGGCCGCCCTGGGCCTGGCCCTCCTCTGGCGCGCCGGTCGGCGGAGCGACGTCCCTTGGTCGACGCGGACCTTCCTCGGCTCGCTCATCCTCGGCTTCGGTCTCCTCAACCTCGTCGAGGGCGTCCTGGATCATCACCTCTTGAAGATCCACAACGTCGTCCAGCGGCTCGGCGAATCGATGTGGGATTATGGGTTTCTCGCCGTGGGAGGCGTCGGCATGATCCTCCTCGGCTGGTGGTTGATCCACTCGGGACGACACGACGCGACGGCCCGCGGCCAAGCCCCGGCGGCGGAATAAGCCGGGCCGTGCCCCCCGGTCGGACGCCATAAATCCCACGGGGGAGACACCGCGCGCTCCCTTCGCGGCGTCCCAAAATCAACCGCCACAAGGCCGCGGCGCGGCCTGCGCGCGGCCCCCCGTCGTCGCGCTAAATGGATTTAATTTTCGGCTAACGGTGATCTAAACCCGCGTCCCTATCCTTCCAACAGAGGCGCTCGGGAACTCGTCCGGCGTCAGTCCAGGTTGGAGGATGGAATCATGACGACCGCGGTTCACACCGTTTCCGACATCGCGCGCCGCGCCGAAGCGTCCTTGGCGAATCAACGGCGGCGCTATTTTTCCGGGCGTCTCGGGCCGGCCGCGTGGGCGGCGTGCGGGGTGGTTGTCCTGGCGCTGGGCGCGGTGGTCGCGTGGCCGTTGGTTGGCGCGTCGCCGACGAAGGTCGAGCCCGCGGCGGCGGTTCGTTCGTCCGGGGAGGCGTCGTCGCGGCTTGCGGCGCCGGCGGAATTGGGCGTCGTGGCGATGTCCGAGCATCAGCAGCGGGCCGTTGGCGTGAAGGTGGGAACGGCCATCGCGGGGACGACGGCCGAGGAGTTGATCGCGCCTGGGCGGGTCGCGCCGGATCAAGGGCGCTTCGCCTTCATCACCGCCAGGGCGCCGGGCGTCGTCCGCTCGGTCGAGATTAACATCGGCCAAGAGGTCCGCGCCGGAGACCTGCTGGCGACCATCGATAGTCAGGAAGTCGGCCGCGCCCGGCTTGAGTTGCGGACCCAATCGCAGCTTTTGGAGGTCGCCCGAACCGAGGCGGAATGGCGAAAGGAGATTTACGCCAACACTCTTGAATTGATCGACGGCCTGAAGCGGGGCGACTCGCCCGAGGCGATCCAGAAGCAACTGGGCGACCGTCCCGTCGGCGCGGGTCGCGACCTGTTGATGTCCGCCTACGCCCAATTCCGCCTGACGTCCGCCGCGCTCGGTCGGGTCGACGATCTTTACAAAAACGGGGTGGTCGCCATCGGTCGGCATCAGCAGGCCGAAACCGCTTACGACGCCGCCGCGGGAAGCTACCAGGCCCTTTTGGACAGCACCGGATACGAGGCCAAGCTGGCGAACCTTCGGGCCCAGCAGGCGCTTCGGCAGGCCGAGACCGCCGTCGACGTCGCCCGCGAAAAGCTGAAGATCCTGGGGGTGGGCCTGGAGGAACCGACCGCCCCGGCGTCCGCGTCCGTCGACGAATCCTCGTTGAGCACGTACGCCCTGATCGCTCCGTTCGACGGGACGATCATCGACCGTCAGTTGATCGCGCCCGGGATTTCGGTCGATTTGACGAGCCGGCTGTTTACGATTGCTGATTTGTCCACGGTTTGGCTTGAGGCGAACGTCGCCGAGGGAGACTTCGCGATTTTGACCCGCGCCCGAGGTGGCGAGGTCCGCTTCACCTCGCCGGCCTATCCCGGGCGCGAGTTCGCCGGGCGCGTCTTGTATCGGGGCGACATGGTCGACGAGGCCACCCGGAGCGTCAAGCTTCTGGCCGCGGCCGACAATTCCGAGCGGCTCTTGAAGCCGGGGATGTACGTCGACGTGGTCGTCCGATGCCCCGGAGAGCGCGAGGCGGCCCGAGTGCCCGACTCGGCGCTTCTGACCGAAAACGAAGGCTCATTCGTTTACGTCCGAACCGCGGGCGATCGCTTCGAGCGGCGTCCGGTGGCGTTGGGCGGCCTGGACGACGGCTTCGCGGCGGTGGTCCGCGGGCTTGAGCCGGGCGAGGAGGTGGTGATCGAGGGCGCGTCGAAGCTGGAGGCCAAGCTCGGCGCCGAAGCCGAAGGGAGGAACGGCTGATGTTTGATCGCCTCATCACCTTTTCACTTCGGAGCCGCCCCTTCGTCCTGCTCTGCCTTTTGGCGCTGACGGCGACCGGGCTCCACTCGCTCGTCAACCTGCCGATCGACGCCGTGCCAGACATCACCCCGGTCCAAGTGATGGCCCTGGCCAACGCCCCGGCGCTGGGGCCCGAGGAGGTTGAGCGGTTCATCACCGTGCCGGTCGAGAACGGGATGAACGGCATCCCCCGCATCAAGGAAGTTCGATCGATCTCCCAGTTCGGCCTCTCGGTCGTCTCGGTCGTCTTCGAGGAGGGAACCGACATTTATTGGGCTCGCCAACAGGTCGGCGAGCGGCTCAAGGAGGTCGAGCGGCAAATCCCCCCGGAGTTCGGCGCGCCCGAGATGGGGCCGATCGCCACCGGGCTCGGCGAAATTTACCAGTTCGAGGTTCGCAACGCCGACGACGCCACATCTCAGCGCTCGTTGATGGAGCTGCGCGAGATCCTCGATTGGGAGGTCGCCCGGCCGCTCAAAGGGGTTCCCGGGGTGATCGAGGTCAACGCCTTCGGCGGCGAGCTGAAGACGTATGAGGTTCGACTCGACCCGGAACTCTTGGCCGCGCGCAACCTCTCGGCGAGCCAAGTTTTCGAGGCGATCCGGCGCAACAACGGCAACGCGGGGGGCGGCTACATTCAAAAGAACGGGACGCTTCGGGTCGTCCGGGCCGAGGGTCTCATCAGTGACTTGAAGGCGCTTGGTGATGTTGTTCTGGCGACGACTCCCACGGGAACGCCGATCACCGTTGAGGACGTGGGCGACGTGGTCAACGCCCCGATGATCCGCCAAGGAGCCGTCACCCGAGACGGCCGGGGCGAGGCCGTCACCGCCACCGTGCTCCTCTTGGCCGGCGAGAACTCCCGGGCCGTCGTTGGCCGGATCAAGGAGGCGATCGAGGAGATTCGCCTCCAGCTTCCCGAGGGGGTCGTGGTCGAAGCTTTTTACGATCGCAGCACGCTGATCGACAAGGCGATCGGCACCGTGACGCACAACCTCGTCGAAGGCGGGGCGCTGGTGATCGTCGTCCTTTTGGTGATGCTGGGAAACCTCCGCGCCGGCTTGATCGTGGCCTTGGCGATCCCGCTTTCGATGCTCTTCGCAGGCAATTTGATGCTCGGATTCGGGATCGCCGGAAGCCTGATGAGCCTGGGTGCCATCGACTTCGGCTTGATCGTCGACAGCGCGGTCATCGTCATCGAAAACTGCGTCGCCAAGCTGTCCCACGCCTCGGCCGATCGGTCGAGCGCCGACGTGGTTCAAGAGGCGACGCTCGAGGTCCGTCGACCGGTCGTTTACGGCGTGGCGATCATCACGATCGTCCATCTGCCCTTGCTCGCGCTTGAGGGCGTTGAAGGGAAGATGTTTCGGCCGATGGCGGCGACGGTCGTCTTCGCCCTGACCGGCTCGCTCTTGCTCTCGCTGACGGCCACGCCGGTCTTGGCCTCGTTCGTCTTGAAGCCGGGAACATCCGAGCGCGAGACCTGGCCGGTTCGGGCCGCCAAGCGGCTGTACCAGCCCGTTTTGCGGGTCTCGCTGGCTCATCCGGTCGCGGTGGTGATCGCGTCGATCGTCGCCTTCGCGGCCTGCCTGCCGATCGCCGGACAACTCGGCGGCGAGTTCATCCCCAAGCTCGACGAGGGCGACATCCAGATGGTCGCGACCCGTCACCCGCGCGCCTCGCTCGACGAGGGCGTCGAAGACTCGACCCGGATCGAGCGGGCGCTCCTGGAGGCGTTCCCCGACGAGATCCGGTCGGTCGTCAGCCGAACTGGACGCCCCGAAATCGGCCTTGATCCGGCCGGAGTCAATCGCACCGATGTGTTCATCTATCTCAATGAACCGGAGACCTGGACCCGGGTTCACTCGAAGCCCGAGCTGATCGAAGAGGTGGATCGGATCGCCTCCGAGCTGCTCCCCGGCGCGGCCCTGAGCTTCAGCCAGCCGATCGAGACGCGGTTCAACGAGATGCTCTCGGGCGTCCAGGCCGATCTGGGCCTGGCCCTTTCGGGGCCCGACTTGAAGGTCTTGCAGGAGAAGGCCCGGGCGATCGCGGCGGTTTTGGAGTCGATCCCCGGCGCATTCGACGTGAAGGCCCAACGGATCGATGGTTTGCCGTATCTTCGCGTGATTATCGACCGCGACCGAATCGCGCGCCACGGGATCGCCGCGGCCGACGTGCTCGACGTGGTCTCGGCCTTGGGGGGGAAGGAGGTTGGCCAGGTGGTTGTCGACGAGCGCCGATTCGGCCTTCAAGTCCGGTTCGCCCCCGAGTATCGCGACAACGTCGAGGCGATCCGCGCCCTCCGCGTGGCTGATCCGATGGGCCGGATGATCCCGCTGGAGGATCTTGCCGATATTCGGATGGAGGATGGCGTTTATGAGATCTGGCGGAAGGACCGCAAGCGACGGGCGATGATCCAGGCGAACATGCGAGGCCGCGACCTGGCCGGCTTCGTCGCCGAGGCCAAAGAGCGCGTGGACGCCGAGGTCCCCCTGCCCCGCGGCTACACCTTGGAATGGGGAGGCACCTTCGAGAACCTTCAATCGGCAACCCAGCGCCTGATGATCATGGTGCCGATCGCGCTCGCCCTGATCTTTCTGCTTCTCTACGCGAGCTTCGGATCAATCCGGCTTGGCCTTTTGATCTTTCTCTCGGTGCCCCTTGGAGCGATCGGCGGCGTGCTGGCGCTTTGGCTTCGGGGGCTGAACTTCAGCATCTCGGCCGGCGTCGGCTTCATCGCCCTTTCGGGCGTGGCGGTGCTTGACGGCCTGGTGCTCGTCTCGGCCATTCGCCACCTGGTCGTCGAAGGCGTTGAGGTCTCCCAAGCGGTCGCCCGGGCGTCGATGGAGCGGCTCCGGCCGATCCTGATGACGGGCCTCGTCGCGAGCCTCGGCTTCGTCCCGATGGCCTTCTCCCACGGCGCCGGCGCCGAAGTTCAGCGCCCGCTGGCCACGGTCGTCATCGGCGGCCTTCTCACCAGCATGCTCCTGAAACTCGTCATCATCCCCGCCGCCTACCACTGGTTCGATCCGGGGGCGCCGACGGAGGTGAAGGCGTCGTAGTCAGCTTCGCCGGTCAAAAATCCGAGGCGTCATCGAGGAGGTAGTCGGTTGCGAACGACGCGGTCTGGGCGACCTCCGGATCCGGATCATCTTGAATCGCCAGAAGGAGGGCGATCGCGTCTTTGCCGGGCGGCGCGACCTCGGCGAGTCCCAGGACGGCCGCCTTGCGGATCTCCGGGAGGGGATGCCGCGCAAGCGAGGCGAGAACGCTCGGCGCTTCGCCTTCCGGGACAACGCGCGCCAGGGCGCGGGCCGCGTCGAGTTGGGTCCACGGGTCCGCCTCCTTGAGATAATCCCGCAAAATCGGAGCGGCCTTGGCGGCTAGCGGTCCGTAACCCCGAAGCGCGGAAAGGATCGCGCCCGCGTCCTTTACATCCTGATAAGCGAGTGAATCAAGCAGGGCGCTGACGCCCGTCTCGGGGTCGTTGACCCGGGCGCGGAGTCGCTCGCTGGTCTTGGCGGAATGGCGGCGAAGACCACCAAGCCCAACCAATGCTTGAATGCGAATATCCCGCTCGGCGGCGACGGCGAGCCCGGTCAATATCACGATGGCCTTCTCCGATGGCTCAATCCTTAGCAGCGCCGAGGCGGCTTGGCGCCGAACTTCCGGATCCGGATCGTCCAAAAAAGCGCGCAAGTCCGGAACCGCCGGCAGCGCGCATCGCCCATAGGACCCAAGGGCGGCGGATGTAACGGCTTTGAAGTCTTGAAGCTTCTCGCGCAAGACCTCGACATCGGAACCGTTGCAGGAGGCAACACGGCCGATCGCGTCGATCGCGCGGCTTATGAGAATGGGCGCCCAGATCGCGGGAGCCTTCCCGGCTTCTTGGATAAACGCGACGAGGGCGGGAGCCGCCCCTCCGGCCGGGAATCCGATACGAGCAAGAGCATTGATCGCCTCGAAAACGGCTCGCGAGTCCCCCGCCGCCATCCCGTTTCGCAAGATCAGAGCCAGCGACTCGACTCCCGATCTCCCCGCGCGGGTTCCGTGGCATTCGAATGGGACACACGCCTCGATTCTGATGTCCGGGTCCGGGTCGGAGAGCAGTTCGACCATGAGAACCAGCTCATCGTCACGAACGCGGTCCATCCGCGCGAGACCGGAGGCGACGGCGGCTCTCACGCGGGGAATTGGGCTGCGCCCCTCGGCCAGCAGAATGATCCGGCCGGCTTCGCCCATGTGGGCGAGACGGCGCGCCGCCTCGGAACTCGCGTCCGGATCGCCGCCGATTAGGCCCGCGATGCAGTCCGCCACCTCATCCCAATCCATCGGCTCGGTCGGCCAACGCTTCCCCGCCGCAAGCTTCACCGCTCGGGAGAAGCCCTCGGGATCCGCGGCTCGCAGAATGTCGGAGAGCGCATCAGTCATGCGTGGCTCCACAATTTAGCTTAAGATTAGTTTAAGACAAAAGCCCGCGAGGCTGAGGCTCCTGTATTGCGTATGACATTGTACTTTTTTATGAGCAACAATAACAATTTGCCCACCGATTCGTCATCATCCCCGCCCCCCTACCGTTAGTCGCCCCGGGCCGGCCGACGGGGGTGAAGGCATCGTAGTGGTCCGCTGCATTCAAACCCGGGCGTCGGCGTGGGGGTCTTTGAAAGGGCGAGGCTCCCGCCGAGCCGGGGCATGGCGCGGGGCTCGGCGGGAGCCTCGCCCTCCCGAAAAATGGCGTTGGATTTGGCTTGGTCGTCGGCGGGCGGATTTCGCCGGCCGCGCTCTCCCTATAATGTCTCGTGGCGAAGAACACTTGGGATCGGCGCGGAGGTTTGGATGTTGACCATCGACGTGATTTCGGACGTGATCTGCCCGTGGTGCTTTGTCGGCAAGCGTCGTTTGGAGAAGGCGTTGGGGGATCGCCCCGCCGTTGTCCGCTGGCATCCGTTCGAGCTCAACCCGGACATGCCTCGCGAGGGCGCTGAGCTGAAGCCCTACTACACCGAGAAGTTCGGGAGTTGGGAAAAGGCGAAGGAACTCCAAGCCCGAGTGGCGGCCGCCGGGCGCGACGAGGGGATCAATTTCCAATTCGACCAAGTGGCCCGCATTCCCAACACGCGCGACGCTCACCGGCTCATCCACCTCGCCGGCGAACGAAACGCCCAAGACGAGGTGGTCGAAGCCCTCTTCCGGGCCTACTTCCTCGACGGCCGCGACCTGACCGACTCGGCCACGCTCGCCGACATCGCGGCCGAAGCGGGCCTCGACCGCGCCGAGATGGCCGAACTGCTGGCGAGCGACGCCGCCTTGGACGTCGTCCAAACCGAAGAAGACCAAGTCCGCCGCGCCGGCGTCTCGGGCGTGCCCCTTTTCATCATCAACAGCCGCGTCGCCCTCTCCGGCGCCCAGCCTCCGCGGTTCTTCCAACAAGCGTTCGAACAAGCCGACGCGGAAAACACCGCTGGGGAGAGTTGTGAAATCGATCCGAAAACCGGCGATTCGACGTGTTGAGTTGATTTCGACGGACGGAGACCGGGGCGGACGCGGCCCGCGGGCTTTCCGGGCATTCGCGCGGGGTGGACGCTTCGGCTTCGGTCATCGGCCGACTCGAAAACGCCGACTATGATGGGGCATTCCCTCACGACGCGCCCCCACCCCCGGCGACAGGGCGGCGGCCCATCCCGGCGCGGGGGATTCAGACGCTTTGGGGGGCGATTTAAAAGATCCTTAACAACGGATTCGATTATCGGAGTCGGGCGGAATGCTGTATTGGCTTTTGGCTTTGGCCGCGCTCATGTTCGGCCTTTACAACGTGTTCATCAAGGCGTCGTCGGACCACATCAACCCGGTGCTTGGCGCGGTCGTTTTGCAATTCGTCGCCGCGTTTCTGGGGCTCGGCCTGTTGCTTTACCAGCGAGCCACGGGCGCGATGGCGTTGACCTCCTCCGCCCGCGGGATTTGGCTCGCGGTTTTGGCGGGAGTCGCGATCGGGCTGGTCGAGATTCTCAGCTTCTACGTCTATGGGCGCGGAGTGCCCGTCTCGGTGGGGAACCCGCTGATCATCGGCGGCTCGCTGATCGTCACCACCGGAGTTGGCGTGATCCTGATGCGCGAACACATGAACCTAGCCCAGTTCGCCGGAGTGGCGTTGCTCGTCGTCGGCGTGTCGCTGCTCGCCTGGGGCTCGCCCCGCTGACGCCGTCGGAGCAATCGGGGCGAGTCGCGCCCGCGGGCATTGCCCGCCCCACCGGAAGACCAAATCGAAACCGACCGCTACGCGCGACGGCCATTCCCCACGACCTTGCGAGCGGAGGGTTTTCGTAGGGCGGGCATTGCCCGCCGGCCCAACCAGTTTGGGATTGGTCCGCCACGACCTGGCGGGCAAAGGGGTTCCGTGGTGGTCGACCACCTCGAATCCGACGGCCATTCCCCGGCGGGCAATGCCCGCCCTACAGCCTTGTTGGAAAAGGGGTTCCGTAGAGAAGCCGCCGGATTTAGGGCTTCGCGGCATCCGCGCCCTCCCGAATTCGGGCGCCGTGGTTCGGCAACGCGATCTGTTACGGTCCCTTGGCCAAGGGGCCGGGGTCGATGGGGTCGAGGGCGACGTCGTCGATCCACATTTCGCCGACGCCGGCTTCGCTGGTGATGCGGAAGTCGAGGCCCACGCTGACGGCGTCGTATTCGATGGGGACGAGCCATTCCACCTTGGTCCATCGGCCGACGGTCGTTAGCTCCTCGTCGAAGCCGCCGCCGCGGAGGGAGCGGTCGTTGGATTGGGTCAGGCGGACCCGGCACTCGCCGAGGGTGCCCTTGGCGATCAGGTACCAGAAGCTCAACCGCATGCGCGAGCCGTAGCGCGCGGGGCGGTCGGGGAATCGGTGGACGCGACGTTCGGGGGCGTCGGCCAGCAGGTGGAGGCTGTGCGGGGCCGAGACGAACCGGGTTGAGTCGCGACGGTCTTCGGGGATCTCGGGCCATTCCTGACGGGGCTGGGCGAGGTACTCCTCCCGGTCCAGTGGGGCGACGTCGTGAAACGTCTCGCCCCCAACGCGGAGGGTCAGGGTTCGCTCGCCCAAGAGCGGATCATAAGCGCCGACGGGGGCGTGCTCGTGCTCGTAACGGAGCCGAAGCAGGCCCGAAGCCCCGGGGGCGAGGGAGATCGGATCAACGCCCTTGCCCAGCGCGGGGGAGGCGGAGACGAAGGCATCGTCGGCCTGGATGGAGAGGCTGAGCCGCTCGCGGCAGAGCGGGACGTCGTCGGTCGAGCGGATGACTTCGGCGATCCCGGCCTCTTTTTGGTCGGCTCGAAACGAGGCGACCGCCAGGCGCGGAACCGAGTGGCCGTCGGACCGGGAGTTGGAGACCCAACCTTCGGACTTCGCCTCAAGCTCCGAGGGAACGATCACGATCCCGGAGGCCGTCTCGTTGCGGATCCGGTAATCGACGACCCAACCCCCTTGATCCTGCCTCGCCGAGCGGCGAACCAGCGACACCCGATTCGGCTCGCCGATCGACGACGCCTCCTCGGCCGTCGCGATGGGCGCGAACGCCGGGGAGGACAACCCCCAAAGAAGCCCGAGCGACCACCCCAAAAAACCGCGAAACCGGTTCCAGGTCCGCATCACCGCGCCTCCCTTCCTGGGATTCGGAAAAGATCAATCCGCCATCCTGGCCCGCTCGCTTTCTTCCAAATCACAAGACGCCGCTAAGCGACGTCGCAAAATCAGAGCCAATCGCGACCCCAAGGGTTCGCTCAAATAGTGGTTCTTTCGGGAGGGCGAAGACCCCGCCAAACCCCGCGCATGGCGTGAGGCTCGGCGGGAGCCTCGCCCGCCCATCCGCGCCGCGCGCAACGCGTCGGCTCGGCGGGGGCCTCGCCCGCTTGGGTTTAGGTCCTTGGCGACGGTTTTTCCTTATTCGTCGTCGAGGTCGAGGTCCGGCTCACCCTCGTCGTCGGGACCGCCAAGGGAGGTCGGGGGGATCGTGGCGCATCGCTCCAGGAACCGGGGAAGGAATCGGTCGAGGAACACGGCGACGGCGATTTGGGTTGTGGGGTTGTCCATGCCCCAGACGCCGGCCTGGGGCTCGTCCAGCTCGGGGTCCATTTGGATGAAGTAGCGCTCGTTGTAGGCGAGGGCGATGGGCACCTCCTCCAACCAACGATGCGTCAGCTCGTTGACGCCCGGGCCGCCGACCGAGATGGTCGGCGAGTCTTGGAGCGACTCGTCGTGGAGCCATCGGAAGTCGGCGATCACCACGACCTGATAGCCGGAAAGCTCGCTTCCGGGCGCGGCCTTCAGCGCCTCTTCAAGGCGCTGTTTGAGATAGTAGGCCAAAGGCCGGTCCATCTGCTCGGCGCGCAGCGTGCTGCCGGTGACGATCAACAGTAAACGCAAGGGCGACCCCTCGGCCATGGACGGCCCGATCCTTTCCGGCTTTCATCGCGAGTCTTTAAAGAACCAAGACGCTCACACGCCCGTTGGGCGGTCGCGATCCGGCTCCGGAACGACTTCCCGCGACAATTATACGTGGGAGGTCCACATCCATCTCGCCTTCGCCCGGCCGTTCACTTCGCGGGCCCGGCCTGGGCGGCGCGCCAGAGGTTGATTCGACGCAGGGCGGCGCGGGCGGCTTGGAACTCGTCGTCCCCCTCCGCCTCGAACCGCTGCGAGACCGCCTGCTTGCCCGCCAGGGGGATCAGGCAGACGAAGACGACCCGACCGCCGGGTTCGCCCTCGATGGTGTACCGCGACACCCCCGCCGCGCTCAGCTTGCCCCGAAGCTCGGTCCAATCGCCCGATTCGCCGGTCGAAGCGGCCTCGGGCGCCGATTCCGAATCCGAAGCCGAACTCGACGGCGAGAGCGAGGCCAAAAGCGCCGGGGCGACGCTCGGGTCCAAAGGCGCGGGAGCGGCTTCCGATTCCGGTTCGGAAACGGGCTCTTCGGTCGGACCGTCCGCGCCTCCGGGAGGCGGCGCGGTTTGCTTCAGCGCCCCGACCAGCGCGCCCAAGAGCGGCGAGGCGCTGGACTCGGCCTCCGGCTTGTCGGCGTCCGCTTCGACGAACGGCTCGGTGGCCCGGGGCTCGGCCTTGGGCGCGGGGATTCCCTGGCTGAGGGCCCGGCGCTCGTTTGGGGCGGCCGTGGTGGTCGAGGCCGTTTGGTGGACCTCGGGGTCCCGCTTGCCGACCGTCGGCGGGTCCTCCACCGTGGGGGCGTCGGCGATGGGGGCCTCCCCCGGCGCGGGGGGAAGGTCGATCGACGCGATCTCGCCGCCGTCTTGCAGGCCCATGTAGAGCAGCAGGCGCTCTTGCGCCCACCGAAAGCCGGGGCCGTTAACCACGGCCCCGCCGACGAAGGCCGCTCCCACGACCGCCATGACGAACAAAGCTTGACGCACGACCTCGGCCTCCCGCCGTTGACTTCAAGAGTCTCCACAAGCTTCCGAAGCGCGCATGCAACCAAGCCCGCGACGCCTTGTCAAACTCCGTCCCGCCGCAATAATCCTAGGAAAGACCGGAAGAATGCCCCGGCCCCGACGAATAGCCCCGGGGTCGGGCTCGACAACGCTCGCGTCGTCGGCCGACATGGACATAGAGGGATCGTCGACCGCGCGTCTTCCGTTCCCTGGATCAATGGCGCGGAGGATTCGGATCGGAGCCGGAAATCGCGTTCTACCTAACCGAGACGTACCGATGAGGCAAGCCCAAATCAGTCGACCGCGCCGTCCCGGCGGCCCGCCGCGTCCGTCCCGTTTCGCGACGCGGCGTCCAGCGCGCCGCGCGTCGCCTCCACCCGTGATGGACGAGCCGATGAACCCGGTAATTGCCTTGATCGACGCGGTGTTCTCGACGATCTGGTTCATCCTGACGCTGCCGTTCCGGTTGGTCTTCGGCCTCTTGGCCCTGCTCGGCCGAGCCGCCGGCGTGGTCGTCGGCCTGACCTTCATGGTCCTCGGCGCGGCGCTCTGCGCGGGGCCCCTCCTCATCCTCGGCGTCCCCTTGTTTCTCATCGGCCTGCTGCTGACCCTCCGCTGCCTGGGGTAGAGACGGGAGCGTTCGGGGATATAATAGAACCGTTCGCCAAGCGGCCCGCCGCGCTCGAATTTCGGGCCTTGGTCTCGATGTTGGAAGCCGAGCCGGCGCTCCATGTGGGGCTCGGTGAAAGCCTCGCCCTCCCAAAATCAGTTGCAATGGGCCAATAGCGTCGGTCCGAGGGGGGTTCCGCCATGATTGTCCGCCTGCCCAAAAACCTGGAGAAGTCGCTTCGAGCCGAAGTCGCCGGCGGACGCTTCCAGTCCGTGGACGACGCCGTCGCCGAGGCCGTCCGGCGGCTGCTTCAAGACCGCGAAGACGACTCGCCGAAATCACCAACCGCGGAGACCATCGATCCTCTAATCGGCGCGTTGCGCGACGACCCCGAGGCCGCCACCGAACTCGATGAGATCGTCGAAGACGCCATGCGGCGGCGAGGTTCCGAGGCTTGGCGGGCCTGATTTCCCCGCCCCTCCATCCACCATGCTCACCCCCCCCATCTATCTTGACCACAACGCGACGACGGCTCTCGATCCCCGGGTCTGGGAGGCGATGCGGCCGTTTTTTCTGGGGGCGGGGAACGCCGAGAGCCGGCACACGGCGGGACGTCGGGCGCGTCGGGCTTGGGACGAGGCGCGCGAGACCGTGGCGAAGGTTTTGGGGGCCGATTCCGACGAGGTCGTCTTCACCTCCGGGGGGACCGAGGCGAACAACCTCGCGGTCTTCGGGCTGACCGAAGAGGCGGGGCCGGGCCGGATCGTGTCGAGCCCGATCGAACACCCCTCCGTCGCCGAGGCGGTTGGGCTTTTGGAGGAGCGCGGGTTCGTCGTCGATCGTCCCGACGTAAGCGACGAGGGGACGGCCGACGCCGAGGCGATGGCTTCGCTGTTTGACGACCGAACGCGGCTCGCCACCCTGATGCTGGCCAACAACGAGACGGGCGCGTTGCAGCCGGTCGCCCGACTGGCCGAGCTGGCCGAAGCGCGGGGGGTTCCGATCCACACCGACGCCGTGCAGGCCGTGGGCCGCGTTCCGGTCGACTTCCGAGCCTTGGGCGTCTCCACCCTGGCCGCCAGCGCCCACAAGTTCCACGGGCCGGTTGGCGTGGGGGTTTTGATCGTCCGCAAAGGGACCAAGCTCGCCCCCCGGCTCATCGGCGGCGGCCAGCAGCAAGGGCGGCGCCCCGGAACCGTGGCCGTCCCCCTCGCCGTGGGCTTGGCGAAGGCCCTGGATCTCTGGCGGCTCGAAGCCGAATCCCGAACCGAAACCTGGCGCGCCCTGGCCAAGCGCCTGGAGGACGGGATCACCAGCGCCCTCGGCCCCGACCGCGTCGTCCGCAACGGCCCTTCCGACCCGTCCCGACGGCTCCCCCAAACGGTGAACCTGGGCTTCGTCGGCCTCGACGGCGACGCGATCCTCATGCAAATGGACCTCGCCGGCGTGGCCGTCTCGCTCGGCTCGGCCTGCGCCAGCGGCTCGACCCAGCCCTCGCCGACCCTCCAGGCCATGCGCGTCCCCCCCGACCGCCTCCGCTCCTCCGTCCGCTTCAGCCTCGGCGCGTTCACCACCGAAGCCGAAATCGACCAGGCGATAAGCCGAGTCGTCGCGGCGGTGGAACGGTTGACGACCACGTGAAGCGCGTGGAGCGGGCGTCGCCCGCCGATTGGCCGGGGGAATCGGACCTTCCCCTCGTCAATAACTCAACGGATCCACAATTTCGCCGCCGGCGCGGGTGCAGAGGGCTCGCCAGACGTTCAAGGCGATGGAGTCTTTGACGGATTGGACGTGGCCGTCGGCGAAGAGGACGTTGACGCCGCCGGGGTGGAGGCTGGAGGCCGTCCAGACGCCTCCCCGCGAGTGTTTGCCTTTCCCCTCAACGCATGAGTTCGCGTTGGGCGTTAGGTTGTGATTGTACGCCGTGGTTCCGTTGCCGACATCCATCCAGTAGCCACCGCGCAGGTGGCCGTGGCGCGGATATTTCCAGGTGTTCGCTTCGCGGCATTCCTTAAGAAAGGGTTCGAAGTAGGATTCGGGGGCCCTCCAGCCCTCGCGGAACACGTCGATCTCAAAGGCGTATCGGCGGGTGTCCGGGCCGATGAACCCCTTGCGGCTTTCGCCCACGAGCCACTCGGAGAATGCGGCCGTCTGACCGGCTCCATCTTGGATGCTCGCCAGGGAAACCACGAGGCCGTAGGCGCCAAAGACGCCGGATGCGCCCGTCTCGCTCTTGGCGTGGCCGTGCCCCGAAACCGAGGGGTAACTCAATGTCGCGCCGCTGGCGTAGAAGGTGGAATACTCGGATGGGCACTGGAACAGAGAAATTCGCGTCCTGTACGCGGTGGTGTTGGGCTTCTCCTCTCCAGCGAAGCCAAGGTTGATCGCGTTATAGAGGGTCGACCGTTCCGTGTAGAGCAAAAGCGCCGTGTGGGGCGAGAACCGATTCGCCGTAGCCGGCTGGGGGAAGGCGTTGTGGTCGGCGTGGTACGAGTGCATCGCCAGTCCGAGTTGCTTCAGGTTGTTCGCGCACCAAGCCCGCCTCGCCGCCTCGCGGGCCGATTGCGCGCCCGACAACAACAGGGCCGCCAGCACGCCGATGATCGTGATGACGACCAGCAACTCGATCAGCGTGAACCCGCGCGCCGGGAATCCATCCCGACCCCAAAGCCATCGTGCTCGCCGCATGTCTTCCTCCCTGGACGGGTCGCCAACGCGATGCGGGTTGTTCGCAAATGGTTGTGAACTTATCATCATCGCGAGGGGATTGCAACGCCTCACGCCGCCACCCCCTTGCCTCTCGGCCCCCAGCGCGGCTATGACGTTGTGTGACAAATGTTTTTCAAGCCGAAGGGGCTTGAGAGGCTCGCCAGTTCATCGATTTGGAGGCGCGTCAATATGAGCAAGCGCGAGGTTCGCGCGTGGGGCGGTTTGGGGGTTCTGCTGGTGTTGGCCGCGGCGGCTTCGTCGCCGGTCGCGGTCGCCGACGACTCTTGGGGGAAGGTCATCGAGGATGATCGCTCCATCAAGATCGAGACCGAGCAGCTTGAGGCGGTCATTCCCAAGAACAATCCCAAGCACTGGATGACCGGGATCGAGAAGGGGTCGTTCCTCGACAAGAAGACCGGCGCCCGGGAGATCGGCGACGGCCTGATGGTCATCGACTGGCTGATGGAGCCCGGCAGCGACGCCGAGTGGGCCGACGAGGTCATCGCGCCCGACGGCCACGGCGTCGGCCGGTACACTTGGTACGAAAACGGCAAGACGCCCGAGGAGCGTGAATACGCCCTGAACGCCCACGGCAGCAGCCACCGCAAGCGGATGGTCGAGGGGCCCCAGCTTTGCCACCGGATGAAGCCGGTTCAGCCCGAGATCATTCGCGGCAAGGACTTCATCGGCGTCAAAACGACCTACCAGTTCGAATACGCCGCCCCCGGCCGCAAGCCCGGATCAACATGGACGCAATTGGTTGTCTTTCCCAAGGGCGAGCGCTTCTTCGTCTTGATGGACAAGATCGACAGCGTCAATAGCTCCGACGAGATGTTCCTCCGCAACGACACGCCCGGCTGCGTCCGACACGTCAAGGGAGACACGTTCAGCGAGATCTATTTGAGCTACCTGAGCGGTCCCGACGGGATTCGGATCCCCTCCTCCGAGTTCTTCGAGCCGTTTCCGCCCGACCTGAAGTTCGGCTACCGTCGCGACCTGAACGCGACCCCCGAGACCTTCATCCGGGCCTACCACATTCGCGACCCCAAGACCGGCGAGGACGGCCCCTGGCTGGCCGGCCTGACGCTCGACCCGTCGATCGTCTACGAGGCCTGGTGCAGCCAGCGCCCCGGGATCATCGTCATGATCGAAGAGGTCTACGGCAAGCCGATCAAGGCCGGCGAATCCTTCAGCGCCGCCCACATCGTCGGCTACTTCGACGACATTGACCAGATGCACAAGACCTACGAGAAATACAAGGGTCACACCGCCCTTGAGGCCGACGCCGACGGCTGGCGATTGAAGTAAGGAGGCGACGCGCGTCTCGGGAGAACGGAGCCGGCGAAGCGTTTGAGAGCGCCCCCGCCCGGCTCCGATCCCTCCCGCCGCCCCTCGCCTCACGCCTCGACGGCGCCGGCCGGCTCGGATTCGGGCGCGACGACGGCGGCGCGGCGGGCGACGCCCAACCCGGCGATGATCGCGGCCGAGGCGAACATGCAGCCCGAGAGGATCCAGAGGCCCGTCTCATAGGACCCGGTGTTCTCTCGAACGACGCCCAGCAAGGTTGGCCCGGCCCAGCCGCCGAGGTTGCCGAACGAGTTGATCAGCCCAATGCTGGCCGCCGCCGCCGCCGAGGTCAGAAACAGGTTCGGCAGCGTCCAGAAGGCCGGCAGATACGCCTTCAACCCCGTCATCGCCAGCGTGAACAGCGCCACGGTCATCCAGGGCTTGCCGTGGCTGGAGGGCGTCAGGGCCAAGGCCACCGCGCCCAGCACGATCGGCAGCGCCGCGTGCCAACGGCGCTCGTTCATCCGATCGGAACTCCATCCTATGAACACCTGGCCGATCAACGATCCGATCGGCGGAATGATGATCAGGTAGGCGATCTTCGTCACGTCCATCTCGTACCAGTCTTGAAGGATCGAGGCCATGTACAGCTCAACGCCGTAGTTGCTGGTGACGACCAAAAAATAGGCCGCGGCGAGGATCAAGACCCGGGGATGCCCCAGCGCTTTCCAAATCGACATATGACCGCCGCTTTGGGTCTGCTCCAGCTTCTCCCGGTCCAACTCCGATTGCAGGGCCTCGCGCTCCTCCTCGGTCAACCAGGTCGCCTGCCGCGGGCGATCGGTGAGGTGCCGCAGCACCACAAGCCCCAGCGCCACCGCCGGAATCCCCCAGAAGACGAAGACCCACTGCCAGCCCACCAAGCCGAGGAAGGTCGACCCCTCGCCCCCCATGGTCATCAAGATCTCGCAAAGCGGCGGGGCGATGATCTGCGAAATCGGCGTCGCGATCAAAAACCAAGCCAAGGCCCGCGAGCGATCCCGGCGCGGGAACCAGTGGGTTAAATAGACGATCACCCCCGGATAAAACCCGGCCTCGGCCAGCCCCAAGAGGAACCGGACGCCCCAGAACTGGAAGACGTAAACCGAGCCCGGTTCGCGAAGGCTCGTCCCCCAATCCCCCCGCCCGAGCGCCTCGCAAAACCCCGCCAAACCCCTCAAGACCGCCTCAAGACCCGAGGTCAACCCGGGCACCCGGTAGTGGACGAACGCCGTCAGCGAGGCGATGATCCCCCACGAGACCATGATCCGGCAAATCCACTTCCGGGCGCTCCACCGCTCGACCAAAATCGAGCCGGGGATCTCCAAGAGCAGATAGCCGAAGAAGAACACCCCCATCCCAAACCCAAAGACGGCCTCGGTGAACCCAAACCCATGCAGGTCGCCCTGCATCTGAAGCTTGGCGAAGCTCACGTTGGTCCGATCAATGTAAGCGATGACGTAGCAGACGAACAAAAGCGGCAAGAGCCGCCGGTACGCCTTGCCCCGCGCTCGATCCAAGGGGCTTGGGGATGAAGGAGAAGCCATGAGCTGATCTCAATAAGGTGTGAAAAAGAGGTTGTCGTCAATCATCCTTCTCCCCTCCCGGGAGAAAGGCGGCCGGAACGGCCGGTCGTCCCCGTGGTGGGGGCGCGCGGAGAGGGAGCGTCGAAGCGGCGGCGCGCCCTCACGGGGCAAGCGCTCGCCAAGTTTACGGCTTCAGCTTCACCAACCCCACGTCGATGTACTGTCCTCCGGTGGTCTGTTGGCAGTGGACGGCGATCAGGTTCTTTCCGGGCCTCAGCGCGTTTTGGGCTTCGGCGTTGATCCGGGCCGGACGGTACTCGGAGACGAAGCCCGAGAGCCGGGCGACGAGGACGCCGTTGATGGAAATCTCGGCGTCCTCGTCGTGATGGACCAACAGCCGCAACTCCGCGCCCGGTTCGAAGGCCGATTCGGGGATCTCCACCTCGCGGCGGAGCCAGATGTCGGAGCCATTCCAAACGGTGTGGACCTCGGCGCCGGGGGTCCCTTTGGTCCCGAATCCGCTCTCGCCCCGTTTCCAGTTTCGATCGTCGTAGTCGGGCTTGGTCCACGAGCCCTCGGGAGCCTCGACGACGTATCGCCAGACCGCCGGCGCTTCTCGGGCGGTGGGGACGATCAGCTCAACCTCGCGGGGCGAGGGCATCGGCGCCCATTCGTCGCCGAGCCCCGCGGCGTCCTTGCGGGCCAGATCCAGGCAGGTCTCCCAATAGGGTTTGCTCCGCTCGTCGACGAGAAGCCGGATGAAGACCCCGCCAACGACCGGCCGGGCCCGGAAACCCGCCTCCTTGGCGCTGTCGGTCCAGTACCAGTCCGAGAAGGGAATGCGGTCGGGCGTCTCGTTCAGGAACTTGTGGAGGGGAGCGATCATCCGCTCGAAGCCCTCGCGGTCGGGCGAAAGCGACGCGGTCCAGACCAGCCAATCGCTCTTGGTGAACGCCTTGCGCGAGTCGAGCGGCGGGCCGTACTCGTTGGTCACGCCCTTGTAGTAGGCCAATTCCTTCTCGACGACCTCGGGCGGAAAGACCCCCAGGTCGAGGATCTTGTCCCAGATCAGGTTGTACTTCTGGCTCCAGCTTGGGTCGGGGTCGAAGGTCAAGCGGTAGTGGTCGCCGGCGTCGGCCATCTCCATCCACTTGGGAGCGAGGCTCTTGGCCAACTCGGTGAAGTGGTCGGCCTGTTCGACCTCCCCGCGCATGGCGGCGAGCTTGCCGAAGGCGGCCATCCCCAAAATCGCCTTGATGGAGAGGTTGGCGTTGCGGGCCAGGTGGCCGGCGAAGTCGTCGGTGCAAAGTTGGTTGGCCGGGTCGACCCCCTCCTTCTCGCAGTACTCGGCCCAGCGGGTCAAGAGCGGCCAATACTTGCCGGCGAAGTCGGCGTTCTTGTCGATTTCGGCGATGGCGGCGACCATGAGCAGCATGTTGCCGCTCTCCTCGACCGGCATCTGGTTCTCCTCGGAATCCTCTCCCCCGCCGTAAACCTGCCCGGTGGCCGCGGGGTACGTCCCCAAATCATGGGGCGCGAACGGGAACCTCCAGCGCGGGGACGAGGCGTACTCCAAAACCGGAACCAAGGCGGCCTTCGCCAGAATCGGGTTGAACAGAAGCAGGTGGGGGAACTGGGGATAGATCACGTCGACGGTCCCCAGGCAGCCGTTGGAGGAGTTCTCCTTCGAGAACCAAAGGGGCATCCCCTTGGCGTCGGCCACCAGCGCCCCGCCGGCCAGCGATTGCCGATGCGCCAGCGCGCCGATGTCGGCGTAGTTCCGACCCCCGGCCGCCTCAAGGGCCGAGAGAAGCTGGCGATCGAAGAAGGCGCAATACTGGTCGTAGGCCGATCGCCTCAGATGGTGTCGCAGCAAAACCGCGCCGAAGGAGAGTTGTTTTTCGCGGGACTTCCAAAACGGGACGAGGTGCTCGTCCATGAAGTCGATGGCGAACTCGGGGTCGTAGGCGATCATCGCGGCGATCTCGACCGGCTCTCCGGGCCCGACGGTCCCCATCGCCGAGGCCAGGGCCAAGGCCGGCGTTTGGTCGCTCACCTTGCGGGGCATCCGAACGTCGTCGCGGCCGGGCAGCCCCCCGTCCTTGACGAAGGCTTCGGCCAAAACCCGGTCCTCGCCGGCGGCGAAGACGGTTCGCTCGTGGCCCGAGGCCAGGTAAAGCCATCCCCAGTCGATCCGCGTCCGGTCGCCCCGGCGCTGGAGGATCGGCTGCTCCTTCGAGCCGAGCTTCAGCGCCTTGACCCCGCCGAACTCCTCGCGCGACCAGACGACCTCTTGATCGGGCGAATGGACGGCGAAATGTCCCGAGGCGCTGAGGAAAACCGAGACCTCGCGCGGCTTGCCGTCGAGGCTCTCGGCCCTCCAGGTCACATAGGTGACGGGGCTTGAGAGCATCTCCAGGTTGTGCGGCACCGCCAGGCCCAAAAAGGTCAGCTCGACGGCCAGGACGTCGGATTCAAACCGATAAATCGTCCGAGTGGGCCGAACCTCAAGCGAGGTTTGCCGCATCGCCGGAACGTCGCTCGGCTCGGGGCCGATGAGCCGAAAGGTTTGGCCGTCGACCCGGATCAGGCCGGTCAAGGGCATCGGCTCGCCCGTCCAGTGGCGG
>Ga0180220_1000694_pt1 | contig 31735 bp, 15 predicted proteins | sample eDN5th37CBELigBY_FD_151335 | JGI IMG/M metagenome (GOLD analysis project Ga0180220, IMG submission 151335) | Enriched backyard soil microbial communities from Emeryville, California, USA - eDNA 5th pass 37_C BE-Lig BY (version 2) (version 2) | ecosystem: Environmental > Terrestrial > Soil >... | reverse complement strand
GCCCACCTCCGCGTCCTCGTCCGTGGTGGCGAACGTCACCGTCACGCCCGAGACCGGATTGTCATGGTCGTCGGTGACCGTCGCCACGATCTCGGTCGGCAGGGGCTGGCCGACGGTGCCCGTGGTGGTGTCGTCCCAGGTGAGCACCAGCTTCGTCGGGGCGGCGGCGACCGCGGTGGCGGCCGCCGTCCGCGTCATCCCGCCGGCGGTGACGGTGAGCGACTGCGGCCCGGCCACCTTGCCGAGGGTCCAGGTGGACTGCGCCTCGCCCGCCGCGTTGGTCGTGGTCGACGCCGTGCCCACCACCGCGTCCTCGTCGGTGGTGGTGAACGTCACCGTCACGCCGGAGACCGGGTTGCCGTAGGTGTCCGTGACCTTGGCGACGACCGGGGTCGGGAGCGGCTGGAGGACGGTGCCGGTGATGGTGTCGTCCCAGGTGAGCTCGAGCTCGTCCGGGTCGCCGGCGGTGGCGGTGAGGTCGAAGGTGACGCTCCTGGTTCCGACCGTCGCGGTCACCGTCTTGGCGCCGACGGTGGTCCCGAGGGTGTACACGGTGGACGCGATGCCGTTGGCGTCGGTCGAGGGGGTGTCGTCCGAGAAGCTGCCGTCCGCCGCCGAGAAGGTGACGGTCTGGTTCGGCATCGGATTGCCCCCCGCCGTGGTCACGAGCACCTTCAGCGGCACGGGGAGCTCGGTTCCCACCGCAGCGGTCTGGTTGTCTCCGTTCGGCGCAGGGCCCAGGGCCACCGCGCCGACGTCGACGCCTACGGCCGTGAAGACCAGCTGGGGGAGGCCGGTGACCGAGACCTGCATGATGTGGGCGAGTCCCGGCAAGGGGCCGAGGATCCAGCTCGTCGAGGCCCGCCCGTCCGCTCCGGTGGCGATGCTGGCGGGATCCGCCGAGCCGCCGCCGGAGGTGACGTCGAACTCGACGGTCACGCCGCTCACCGGGTTGGAGTACTCGTCGAGGACCTCGACCACGATCGGCGCGGGGAGCGGGTTGTTGATCGGTCCGACCTGGTTGCTACCGCTCACCGGATCGAGGGACGCCGCGGAGGCGGCGGTCGCCGAGGCGACAAACACCAAGGGGGTGGCGGAGCCCGCGGAGGCGGTGACGGTGTAGAGGTCGGTCCCGGCGAGGGTACCGAGGGTGAGGCGGGTCGCCGCGCGGCCCAGGGCGTCGGTCGCGACCGCGCCGGCGGGGGTGATCGAGGCGCCATGTCCACCCGCGACCGCGAAGGTCACCGCGTTGGGGCGGTTCACCACGAGGTTGCCCTGGGCGTCCTTCGCCTCGACCACGAAGTCCTCGGCGAGGGGCTCGCCGACCGTTCCCGAGGTCGGGGTGAGCAGAACCGCCGCCAGCGTCGCGATGGCGCCGGGGGTGGAGGAGGCGGTGAAGGTCACGGGCGGCAGGCCGGTGAAGGTGGCGGTGGCGGTGTTGTTGTCGGCGCCGGCCACGTCGCCGAGCGTGAGGACCGCCGTCGCCTCGCCTGCCGCGTTCGTGGTCGCATCGGTCGAGGGCTGGCCGGCGAAGTTGCCGCCGCCGCTCGTGACCGCGAAGGTCACCTGCCTACCGGAGACGGGGTTGCCGAACGCGTCCATCAGCCTCACCCGGAACGGCTGGGCGAGCGGCGACGCGACCGCACCGGTCTGCCCGTCGCCGGAGACCGCCTCCAGCGTGTCCGGGGCGGCCCCCAGGGCCGTGGCGGTGAAGTTCACGATCTTGGTGGTCGCGCAGGCGGTGCAGTTCGCGCTCGCCACGTTCTTGTTCGGGGCGCCCACGGTCGTGCCGAGCTTGTAGGTCGCCTGCACCGTGCCCGTGACCGGGTCGGTGGTGCCCGAGGCGCCCGTCGCGACCGAGCCGCCGTCGAGCGGCGTGAAGGTCACGGTCTGGCCGCCGATGGGGTTGTCGTACTGGTCGGTGACCCGCGCGACCAGCGGATCGCCGAGCACGGAGTCCACCTCGCCGGTCTGGCCCGAGCCACTCACGACGCTGATCTTCGCCGGGGGACCCACGAGGCCGGTGATGGTGAAGGTCACCTCGTCGTTGGCGATGGTGCCGCAGAGCGGCGCGTTGGTGCACTTCGCCTTGAAGACGTTCGGGCCCGGCGTCTGGCTGAGGCGCTGCTGCAGGGGTAGCGCGACGCCCGGCGGCGGGTTGGTGCCGCTCGAAGCCGTCTGGGCCGTCAACGAGGTCAGCGCGCCGGTCGCGCCCGGAGTGCCGGGCTCGCTCTCGATCGAGAAGGAGATGACGAGGTTGGGGATGGGGTTGCCGTACTCGTCCGTGACCTTCACGCCCACGCGGTTCAGGCCGGTGAGCGAGGAGAAGACGACCGCCTCGGTGGTGGGATCCGTGTCGGGCCACACCGAGATCGAAGCCGGCACCTCCGGGGTCGCGTTCAGGACGAACTCGAGGGCGACGCCCATGTACGTGGCGGCGACGCGATCGGTCCCGGAGCCCGCCACCGTCCCCATGAAGTAGGTGGTCCGCGCCGTGCCGTCCGCGATGGTGTCGACGATCGTCGTGATGGCGAGGGGGTCGCCATTCACGAAGGAGCCGTTGCCCCGGCTCCGGGTGAAGGTCACCGGCGCGCCGACGATGGGGTTGAGGTTCTCGTCGAGGATCCGGACCACGAGCGGCTGCGTCTCCTGCCCGACCCTGACGACCTGGTTGTCCCCGGCGATCTTCGAGGAGCGGGCGTTGGAGGGCGGCCCCGCCGTGTAGGTGACGACCGACGTATAGACGAGCCCCGCCACCGAGATGGACACCGTCTTCTGCTCGGCCTTGGTCGAGGCGAGGGTGAACGAGATGCGGCCATTCTCGTCGGTGTCGCCGCTCGCGCCGGCGTCGAGCCAGACGTTCGAGGAGCCCGACGAGCTCGCCACCACCCGCTGTGCTTCGATCGGGTTGCCGGAGGAGTCGCGGACGATCAGCTCGAAGGTGATCGAGTCGGCCCCGTCCGCGGTGGCGGTGGTCTTGTCCGTGTCCAGGGTCGTCTGGCCCGCGTCGATCTCGCCGGCGGCGAAGTGGACCACGCCGCCCATCGAGAACTGCCCCACCACGTTGGCGGTGACGACCTTGTCCTCGGCCACGTCGGAGGTGAGCTCGGCCTCGATCCGGCCCGTGGCGTTCGTGAACAGGTTCGACGACGGGGAGAAGGTGTTCCCGGAGCCGGTGGAGGTGAGCTGCACGGCCTGGTTCGGGACCGCGTTGCCGAAGGCGTCCGCGAGCCGGATCGTGATCTTCACCGGCGACCGACCGTCGGCCACGCCGACCGCCGGAGCGAGGCTGAAGCTCGAAGACGCGACCGCCGGCGCCGCCGACCTCACCTCGAACGGATTGCTCTCGGCGCTCTGGAAGGGCGCGTCCGGGGTGAAGGCCACCAGGCTGTACCCGCTGGCATTCTTGCTGAGGCGGACGTCGTCGAAGGTCGCGATGCCCTCGACGGCCGTCGCGGAGAGGGTGCCCTCGAGCTGCGCCCTGGACGGGTTCGAGAAGAGGCGGATCATCACCACGGCGTTGGATCCCGGGCCGCTGGCCACCACGTTTCCGGCGGAGTCGCGCACCGCGACCTTCAGCGGGATGGGCTGGCCTGCGGCCACGGAGCCCTGCGGCTCCTGCTCGAAGGTGAGGCGGGCCGGCGCGCCCGGATCCACCTCGAACGCGTCGCTGGTCGCGCTGGTGAGGCCGGGGGCGGTGGCGACCAGGCGGTGTTCGCCCGGGGTCTGGAAGCGGAAGGACTGGAACGTCGCCACCCCGTCGACGGCCGCGACCACCTGGCTCACGTCGGTCCCTTCGACCGCCAGGGTGACCTCGTCGCTGCCCCGGGTGCGGTTCCCGTTCGCGTCCAGGATCTCGACCTTGACCGCGGGCGTGATGGGCACGCCGACCTGCGCCGCGCCGGGGGAGGCGAGGAAGGCCAGCGCGCTCCCGGCGCCGGGCTCGAACTCGATCGCGAGCGCCTGCCCCGTGGCGTTGAGCCGGATGCCGTCCACCTTGACGGTCACCATCCGGCGGCCGGCCTGGACGGCCGTGAGGCGCGCGACCGCCTCCCCGCGATCGTCGGTCACCGGCGCATCCAAAGTGATCACGTCGGAATCGACCGAAGAGACCACCTCGACGAGACGGTTCTTGGTCACCGCGCCGGTGGAGTCCCGCGCCGAGATCGTGATGGTTACGAAGTCGATGCCGTCGGCCACGATGCCTTCGAGGCGATCGGCGTCGACCACCGACTGCCGGGGATCGACGTCGCCGGTCGGGATCACGGTCGAGTCGCCATCCTTCTCGGAGCAACCCGCCAGCACCGCAAACGACAACCCGAACATCAGGACCGCGCGCTTCATTTGAACCTCTCGTCCCTGCCCCTCGGCGCACGAAAGCGGCCGAAGCGTTCGAGGAAAGCTTGTTTCGAGTCACAGCAGACCAGAGAGGCCCTAGGGACGCAAGGCCAGCGAAGCCTCGGCGAACGAGGCGGCCTGCCGAAAACTCGATGGTCGGGGGAGCCTAGCACCATTTCCGGCAGGCGTCATCGCCCGGTCGCCTACATGTCGGGTGTTCGGGAGGTTGGCGGCCCTCTCCGCCTCCCGCGGGCAGTGGGGAGCCGGATTCAGCGAGGCCGCTCGCCGAGCCGCGAGGGTCCCACGGCCGCCTCGACGGTGAGGCGCACCCGCCCGCGGAAGGGTTCGGACCGCATCGGGCACTCGACGTGATCGCAGCCGGAGCAGACGCCGGGGTGGCAGGGGTCGAGGTGGAGGGCCAGCTCGCCCTGGAACCCCGCGGAGGCGGAGACGCGGCGCTCCAACTCGACCATGGCCTCGTGGGCCCTCTCCACCGTCCAGTGGGCCGGCACGAAGACGTGGGCATCCGCGTGCACCAGGTCGCCGGAGCGGATGGCCCGGAGGCGGTGGAGGTTGGTGAGGCCCTCCACCGGCGAGTCGTTGAAGGCGTCGACCAGCCGGGCGAGGAGCGCCGGATCCTCCCGATCGAGGAGGCCGTGGGCGGCGTCGCCGACCAGGCGAAATCCCGTGCGGGCCAGGAGCGCCCCGATCGCGAGCGCCACCAGCGGATCCATCCACTCCAGCCCCGTCACCCTCGCGAGGCCCAGGCCGAGCAGCACGCCCAGCGTGGTCCATACGTCGGCGAGGACGTGCTGGCCGTCCGCCACCAGGGTGGGAGAGTCCGTCTGGCGGCCGACCCGCAGGATCCACGAGCCGAGGATCAGGTTGAGGACCCCCGCCACCACCAGCGCCGCGAGGCCCAGGTCGACCTCGCGAAGCTCCACCCCGGTCCACAGGCTCGTTCCCGCGGCGAAGAAGATCATCACCGCGGCGAAGGAGATCAGCCCGCCCTCGAACGCGGCGGCGAGGTGCTCGATCTTGCCGTGCCCGTAGGGATGATCCCGATCCGCGGGGATCGCCGCGAACCGGATCGCGAAGATCGCGAAGCCGGCGGCGACGATGTTGACGATGGACTCCAGCGCGTCGGAGAGCGCGGCGGTGGAGCCGGAGACCTGCCACGCCAGGAGCTTGATCGCGAAGACGGCCGTCCCCCCCAGGAGGGAGACGTATCCCGCTCGGCGGCGCAGGCGTTCCACCTCCGGGGTGGCCCCCGGAGCCGGGGCTGGCAGGACGGCGTCCACCGCGCGATTCTAAGGGGAAAGGCCGACACCCGCACCCCGAGAAGCGTCGGAGCAGGCGAGCGCAGGGCAAATGCTTCCATCCGACGCCGAATCCCTGGTAGCCTCCGGCCCCTCCTCCTGCAGCATCGGAGCCTCGCCCTGATCCGGACTCGAACCACCCTCCTCGCCGCCCTCCTCCTCGCAGCCTGCGACGGGGGCACGGAGCCGCCGTCCGCGGACGATCCCTGCACCATCCACCTGCAGCCCGAAGGCGACGATCAGGTCGCCATCCAGTCGGCGCTGCTCGTGGCCGCGCCGGGCCACGTGATCTGCCTGGAGGAGGGGACCTACCGCCTCTCGGACGGACTCTCCCTGGGGGTCCCGGGCGTGGCGGTGCGCGCTCCCTTCGGGCGGGCGATCCTCGACTTCTCGGCGCAGGCCTCCGACGCCCCCGGCCTCCAGCTCCTGGGCGACGACATCGAGCTGCAGGGGATCGAGGTGCGCAACACCGCCGGCGACGGGATCCGGATCGTCGGCGGCGACGGCATCCACCTGCGGGCCGTTCGCGTGGGGTGGGGCCCGGAGGCGCCTCCCGTGCCCGGCGCCAGGGGCATCGCCGTCGAGCAGGCCACCAACGTGACGATGGAGGCGATCCGCGTGCGGGGCGCCGCGGGGCCGGGCGTGTCCCTCGACGGCTCCGCCGGGGTCTCGATCGACGGGATCTCGATCGCGCGAGGTCCGGAGGGGATCGACCTCGGCGACAGCGTCGACGTCACCGTCCGCAACGAGCGCATCCGGATCGACCCCGACGTCCGATAGGACCTCGAGACCCCGGCGACTCGGCCTGCGGGTTCGGGAACGGCGCGGCCGGGCTCAGCGCGGCTTGCCGGTGCGCCCGGGGTTCCCCCTCGCCGTCACCCACCCCTTCGGCGCCAGGTCGTAGCCATCCAGGGTGAAGACCTTGATCGCGTGGTTTCCACAGGTGTCGAGGACCGCCCACCGCCCGCCGTGCAGCGACGTCGCCCCGCCGTACCGCCCCTTGGGGAGGAGGCATTCGAAGCCGACCTCGCCGTCGGGCTCGAGGTCGATCAGCCGAAAGGTCCGCTGGCAGCCGGGACCGCCCTCGATCGCCTCGGCGAAGATGATCCCGCCGGTGGTGGTGAGGACCGGCTCGGTGCGCTGCGTCGCGTCGCCGCTCACCACGTCGAAATCCCCCTGCAGCACGCCCTCGATCGGATCGAAGCGGAACAGCTTCGGCGTCCAGATCGGGCAGGGCTCGCCGCTGCAATCCCCCATCGGATAGCCGAAGACCCATCCGTGGCGGCCGCCGAGGAGCGGCGATTCGGGGAAGAGCGGGATCATCAGGTCCAGGGCCGCGTGCGCGCTGCCGTCGTCTCCCAGGCGCAGCTCGCCCGAGGCCTGGAGGAGCATGTCGTCCGAGACCGCGAGCGGCGGCCGGTACGGCGTCATCACGGTCCAGCGATCCCCGCCCGAAGGGCCGAGCGAGACGAGCCGGGCCGGATCGGAGGGAGCGGCCCCCGCGTCCTGGGCGGAGAGGAAGAGGCGTCCGGCGGCGTCGCCGATCAGCCCGGAGAAGGAACCGCCGAACGATCGGCTCCATCGGGGCTCGCCGGTGTGGAGATCGACCGCCACCACCCAGCCGCCCACGAGCCGGAGGGTCGGCTTGCGGACCCAGCCCTCCGCCGTGACGGTGGCGACGAAGCCGTGGACCACGAGCTCTCCCAGCTCGACCCAGGCGCCCTCCGCCCCGTCCAGCACGATCGGCCCCACGTCCCGGCTCCAGACGAGCTCGCCCCGGCGCAGGTCGTAGGCCTCGATCCAGCCGAGCCGCAGGGTCGACACGATCCGCTCCCCCGCGACGGCGAGGGCCCCCACCGGCACGGTGCCGTCGGACATCGGCTCCCGGTAGAGCTCGAAGCCCTCCGGCGTCGCCTTCACCAGCGAGCAGCGCAGCGCGTCGCACTCGGCCCAGTAGAGGTTGCCCTCGAGGTCCGTGGTGCCGGCGAAGAGGATCTGGTTGGTGCCGCTGGCCGCGTTGGTCCAGGTCTGGAGCAGCGTGGTCTTGGGCGGCTGCACGCACTCGCCCCGGCGACAGACGCCCCGCTCCTGGCAGGGCGATTCGTCGCCGCAGGGTCCGCCGTCGGGGGTCTCCGAGAGGGTGCACTCGCCCCGCAGGCAGATGTAGGCGCTGCTGCAGTCCGAAGGGCCGCAGGGGGTGCCGTCGGGCGCCGCCTCGAAGCCGCAACCGACCTCGGGATCGCAGACCGGCGCCCGGCACGGATCGTCCGAGCCCGGGCAGGTCTCGGTCTTGTCGAAGTAGACGCAGCCGTCGGTGGGATCGCAAGAGACGCCGGTGCAGGCGTCGCCGGGCTCGCAGGCGGTGGCAGAACCCACGCAGACGCCTCCCCTGCACTCGCCCTCGTCCAGGCACGCGTCGCCGCAGCGGGTGCCGTCCGGCATCGGGTCGGGGACGCAGGCGCCCGCGGCGGGATCGAAGGAGAAGCGGCGGCACTCGTCGCCCGGATCGCAAGGAGGGATCGGCAGCGCGTTCCCCTCGAGGGCGACCGTGACGGCGGCCTCTCCGGTCCCGACGACCAAGGTCGAGGCGTGGGCGCCCTCGGTCGTCGGGGCGAACTCCACGGTGACGAGGGCCTCTCCGGCCCCCGGCACCGAGATCGATGCGGGCGCGTGGAACGGCGAGGTCGATTGCAGCTCGAGGTGGAGCCGCGCCCGCCCCAGGTTCCGGATCGGGACCTCGGCCGTGGACGGGTGGCCGATCCAGGTGTCGGGGAACGAGACCTCCTCGACTCCGACCTCGAAGCCGCTCCCCGCGTCGGTGATCGTGGTGGAGTCGCAGGCCCACGCGGCGAAGAGGAGGGGCGCCAGGGCGAATGCGGTCGGATTCGTTCTCAATGGGGCCTCCCGTTCCCCGAGAGGCTGCCCCGGAGGTTGACCCAGCCGCTGCCCGCGATGTCCGCCTTCGGGAGCTGGAACTGGTGCACGGTGTCGTAGCCGCCGTCGCCTTCCCTGGACACCACGGTCCACGCGCCCGAGCGCAGGAAGGTCCGGCCGCCGTAGATCGAGGGGCCGGGGAGCAGGCAGGCGCGCGCCTCGCTCCCGTCCGCCGCCGCCTCCCTGACGATCGCCTCCGGGCGGTTCGCGTCGCCGGTGGGCTCCTCCTCTTCCGAGTAGGTGACCGCGAAGAGGGCGCCGCCGCGAGAGGTGAGCACCGGCCTGGTCCAGTCGAGGAGCTCGCCGACGTGGGAGATCCGGACGTCCTGGACCACGGTGCCGTCCGCCGGGAGGAAGCCGATCACCCGCGCGCCGTCCGCGCTCGCCCCGACCGCGAAGCCGTCCTTCGTCGACGCGACGACGGCGGGCGACGACTCGGCGGGGAAGGCGGGCAGGTCGTAGGACAGGAGGCCGCTCTCGGCGCGCACCGCCCGCGGCAGCCCCTCGAACACGAGCTCGCCGACCGTGGCCACGGGCGAGACGCCGAGCGGCGTCTCGATGGACCAGCGCTCGATCCCGTCCGGCGTCACCGAGAGCCGGACGGGATCGCCGGTGCGCGGGTAGACCGTGGCGTAGACGTTGCCGTCCCGATCGGTCACCAGCGCCGAGGCGCGCTCCACGTCCGGGATGGCGCGGGCGTGCCGGATCGCGCCGGTGCCGGCGTCGATCGACGCGAGCACGCCCACCGGAGGCGGCTCGTCACCGCCGCTGAGGAGGAAGTCACGGGCGCTCCCCATCATCCAGAGCCAGAGGCCGCCGGCGCCGTCGCTGGCGAGGGAGCCCGGAGCCCAGGTGCAGGGACAGGCCCCTCCGGCCTCCTGATCGAGCTCCTCCCGCAGATCCCGGGTGAGTTCGATGGCGCCGTCGAAGTTGGAGCTCGCAGACAGCGTCGAGCCGGCGACGACCCAGGCGGAGGCCTCCTCGAGGAGGAGTTGCTCCGGATGCGTGACCCTGCCGCCCGGGACGTCCCGGCGGAAGCGAACGTGCCCCTTGGGCTCGACCGACACCAGCTCGCAGGACGCGCCGCACTCGGCCCAGTAGAGGTTGCCGGACGCGTCGCCGATCCCGGGGAAGATCAGTTCGACCCCGCGCGCCATGGTGCGCGACCAGCTCCGCTCGAGGACGTCTCCGGCGGGACGGTCACACGCCTTGTTCTTGCAAGCGCCCGTCCCGCAGGCGGTGGTGCACGGCGTGCCGTCCGGCACGTCGACCACGGTGCAGCTGCCCACCCAGCAGATCGACGCGGTGACGCAGTCGCCCGGGCCGCACGGCGTGCCGTCCGGGGTGTCGGTGACGCCGCAGCCGGTGATCGGATCGCAGTAGGCAGCCTTGCAGGGGTCGTCGGGCACCTCGCATTCGCCGCTCTTGTCGATCGCGAGGCAGCCGCGCTTGGAGTCGCATTTGTATTCGGTGCAGAGATCGCCTTCCTCGCAGACCCGCGGGGCGCCGAGGCAGACGCCGCCCTTGCAGACCTGATCGACGAGGCATTGATCGGCCCCCTCGCACGACGTGCCGTCCGGCGCCACCCGCTCGGTGCACTCGCCCGTCACCTCGTCGAAGTGCACGATCCGGCAGGTCGTCGACGGGGCGCACGGCGGCGGGTTCTCCGCCGGCCCGCTCACCGGGACCCGGACGGTGGCGTCGCCGAGCTCGAAGCGGAGGATCCCCTCGAACCGCCCGGCGAGCTCGGGGGCGAAGGTCACCGTCACCACACCGCCCTTCGATCCCTCCACCTTGCCCGTGGTCGTCACCGCGAATGGCGGCTCGGTGGACACCTGGAACTCCTTCGGGGCCCGGCTCGCGCTGGTGACGACCACCTGCCGCTCCGACGAGTAGCCGACGAAGGTGCGAGGGAAGACGATGGGCTCGTCGGAGACGTGCAGCGCGTCCTCCGCCTCCCGGAGGGACTCCCCCCCGCACGCCACCGTCGCGATCGTTGCCAGCAGGAGTACGACGAGCCTCATCGAAACCCACCCGGTCCGCCGGCTCCGCTTTCCCCCGACGGCTGGTGCTTCGAGGGGCGGAATCCGTTAGAGTCGAAAACAAGTCTCGCCTCTCTGGGGTCGGAGGCGCAAGCCGGGGAAGACGATGGGCACGCCTCGATCGCTCGTCACGATCCAGTTTCGATGGACGGGGGCGGTTCTGCTGGCCGGGCTTCTCTTCGCGTGCAGCGAGGAGGACCCCGGATGCCGGATCCGCACGGACGCGGACGGCCTGAGGACCCTGGTCTGCGACGACGGCTCGACCGCGCGGCTGGACCCGATCCCGCCGCCCGAGACCGCCACCGGCATCCTGCGCGGCGAGGCACGGCTCTTCGGCCGGAGCCGCCACGACGACATCACCGCCTTCGCCCGCGGCTCCGGGGGCAGCGCCTCGACCTCGACGCGGGTGGGCGCGGACGGCAGATGGGAGCTGGAGATCGCGACCGGGATCTACGAGGTCGAGCTCTCCGCTCCGGGCTACGTGTCGGAGTCGCTGAAGCAGGTCGTGGTCGCCCCCGGCGAGGCGATCATGCCGCCGATCGTCCTCCACTCCCGGGGATCGATCCACTCGGAGGCTCCGACGCGGATCCTGGTCGCCCCGGACGAAAGAGGCCTGCTCCTCTTCTTCGGGGAGCCCGGCGCGCTGTGGTGGTGGTCCCCCGACGCCTCGACCAGGTTTCTCTCGGACTCGGCCGCGTTCGTGAGCTTCACGGCCCGCGGCGACCGGATCGTGTTCCTCGACAAGTTCGACCAGTTTCGAGGCGCCGGCACCCTCCTCCTGGTGGATCCCACCGGCGAAAGGCCGACGGTCCAGATCGCCGAAGACGTGACCCGCTGGCGGATGTCGACCGACGAGAGCGTGATCGTCGCCGAGCAGGCCTCGGCGCGTCTGGTGCTGTGGAAGGAGGGCGAGGGCGCCAGGGTCGTCACCGATGGACTGCGGGGCTGGGACCTCGCTCCCTCCGGGCGGACCTTGATCTTCCTCACCCGAATCGAGGGAATCCCCCGGGTGATCCACTGGGACGTCACCGCCTCCGGTGGCTCGGGCCTCGAGGCGCAGTGGCAACCCTTCACCTTCTCGCCGGGGGGAGAGTCGTTCCTTTACTCGAACATGGCGGGCGACGCGGTGCTGTGGGACGGCCTGCGAAACCAGCCGATCCTGTTGGGCACCCCGGGGCGGGGCGAGCCGATCTTCGGTCCCGACGGCAGGTGGCTGCTCTTCGAGCGAGACGACGGCTGGCGCCTCCTCGATCTGTCCGCGCCCGCGCCGATTGCGCTCGACGAGGACGTCGATCACGCCCTCTTCTCGGAGGACGGCACCGCCCTCTTCCATGGAGTCGACCGCCCGGGCACGGCCTCCGTCTCGCGGCGCGATCTCCGCACGGGACAGACCGTCGAGCTGGCCCGGGGCCGCGGGCTGACGAGGCCCGTCTTCGCAGGGCCGGCGGGCGATCGCTGGCTGGTCTTCTCGATCGTCCCGACCGGCGAGTCGAGGGCGAAGCTCCTGGGCTGGACCGAAGGCGGCGGCCTCGTCACCTTGAGCGAGCGGGTGGACGGCCCGTGGTCCGTCTCGCCCGACGGCGCGGCGGTGGCGTTCCTCGACGGCCAGCGCGTGGTCGTGGTGTCGCTGGTCGACGGGACCAGGAGCGAGTCGGACGAGCTCGCCAGCACGGCCTTCGACCCGCAGTGGCAGGGCTCCTCGGCGGTGCTCTTCCTCTCGAAGGAGGGCGCCTCGCGCCACGCGATCTTCGATCCGGAGCGTTCGACCACGACGTCACTCGGGGACTTCGTGGACCGGCGCACCTGCCTCGCCGCACCCGACGGCTCGACCACCTGCCTCGCCAGGAGCTCGCCCAACCTGGGTGGATCGAAGCTCGTGCGTTGGGATCGCGGCACGGGCCTCGCCACGGAGATCACCGACGGCGTCATCGATTTCACCCAGAGCCTGTCCGGCAGGAGGCTCGCGCTGCGAACGCGCGCCATCCCGTCCACCGACGAGGGCCTCCTCGTCCTCGTCGATCCATTGCTCGTCGAGCCCGTCCCGATCGCCGACGGCGTGCGCCAGCAGGTGATCACCTCCCGGTGGATGGCCTGGGTCAGCAACGACGACGATCCCGAGCGTTCGCCCGGCGTCTGGTTCACCGTCTTCCCCGCGGAGCGCATCCCATGAAGCGTCTCGTCCCCCTGGCCCTCGTGGCGGGGCTTTCCTTCTCCCTGGCGGCCTGTGGCGAAGAGGCGGAGCCCTGCTCCCTCAAGGACAACGGCGACGGCACGGTCACGGTGCGCTGCGACGGCCAGTCGGTCGTGGTGCCCGGCGGCATGACCGGCTCCGACTGCACGCTGGTGCGGGCGGAGGACGGCTCGGGGATCATCACCTGCGCCGAGGGGACGGTGATCCGCATCGATCCGGACGGCCGGCCGATCCTTCCGGGAAAGGGGACCATCTTCGGGTCGGCGCAGTACCTCGGGCTCACCGATCACGCCGGCATCCTGGTGCGCGCGGTGGGGACCCCGTACTCGACCACCACCGACGCCCAGGGCCAGTACGAGCTCACCGATCTCCCGGCGGGCCTCTACTCCCTCTCCTTCGAGGGCCGCGGCAGGGTCCCGGCGCGGTTGGAGAACCTGCCGGCGGTGGGCGGCATCTACCTCGCGCCGCCGGTGACGCTGCGGCTGGGCATGCAGATCTCCACCGAGGGCTTGAACTGGCTGATCGTGGCCGAGTCACCCAGGAAGGACACGTTCCTCGTGACCGAGGGGCCGGGCGCGGCCAGGCTCGCGATCTGGGACATCGAGCGGAAGCTCGGCACGGTGCTGAGCGCCACGGCGACGGAACCCGGGTACGCCTCGGACGGCCGATACGTCGTCTTCCTCGAGGACCGCTCGAGGGACGGGAAGGTCGTCCTCTGGGACGTCGACGCCCGCCACGCCGAGACCATCTTCGACGGGGCCTCGCAGGCGACCTTTCTGGAGGACGGCCGCACCGTCCTCGTCCACGCCGAATCGCTCGTCCTGGTGGACGTGGAGACGAAGGAGGCCGTGGTGATCCCCGAATCACGCCCCGCGCCCGTGGAGGCGTGGACCGCCCCCGACGGCAAGACCGTGGCCTGGGCACGGTCGGACGGGCAGGTCGCCTTCTGGGACGTGGAGAAGCGGCGGGCCATCCACCTCTCGATCTTCGTCTCGCCCGTCGGCCCGGCCGGCTCTCCCGTCGTCTTCACCCCCGACGGCCATGACGCCCTGATCGTCGGGCGGGATCCGAGCGGCTCCAACGTGCTCTTCCACCAGGACCTCCGCGGCGGCGTCGGCAAGACGCTGGCGAGCTCCGAGAGCCCCATCCAGACGTTGCTCCCGGTCACGGACCGCTACGCGGCCTTCCAGGCGGGCATCGATGGGACGGTCTCCACCCTTCTGTGGGTGCGGGCCGGATCCGAGCCGCGCCTCCTCGGGACCGACCTCTTCGCCTTTCCGGCGCTCGGCGACACGGCCCTGCTGCTCTGGAGGCTGGATCCCGAGGGCCCGGATCTCTCCCTCTACGACGTCGCCACCGGGACGAAGACGCCCCTGGCGTCGCAGGTGAGAGCCGTCCAACCCAGCCCGGACGGCCGCACCGTCCTGGTCGAGACCGACGAGGGCGACGCAGGGTGGAAGCTCGTGGGGCTTCCGGGCAGGGAGCACGTCCCCGTCGGCGGCATCTCCGACTTCGAGTGGAGCAAGGACGGCGCCTGGCTGAGGGTGACCGCGAACGGCTCCACGAAGCTGATCCGAGCGTCGACGGGTCGGGTGATCGACCTGGGAACCGTCGAGTCCCGCGGGTTCACCGCGAGGGGGCTCTTCTTCCTGGTCCGCGAGGAGGAGGACGGCTTCTTCAAGACCTTCCTGGGGCTCTGGGATCTCGATCGCGAGGAGGCGGACATCCTCGGCCTCTATCGGGGAGACGGAACCTTCCACGCCAGCAACACCGGGCGGACCGTCTTCCTGAGCGAGTCGACCGGCCTCTGGAAGGTCGTGCCCAGGACCGGTGCCCGAGAGCTGATCGACGCGGAGCTGGCGCCGGACCCGCTCGTTATCCGCGACGGGTTCCTCTTGTACGGGACGTCGAGAGGGGCCTGGATGATCACCTCGTTCAAGTGAAGCTGGCGCGGGGCGACCTTCCCAGGTGGCTCCCCTCCCTCCGCCGCTATGACAATCCTCGGTCTCACCCGGCTTCTTCGGCCGCGGACGAGAGGCGCGCATCGGCGCCTAGGGAGATGCGAGGATGAAGCGTCTATTCTTGGCCGCGGGAGCGGCCACTTTCATGGTGTGGGCCTCGGGCTGCAGCACCACGCCCGAGTGCGACGACCTGTGCGACCGGGGGCAGGAGTGCCTGAACTCGACCTCGGCCGCCGTGGACGCCTGCAAGGATCGCTGCGACACCATCGGCAACCAGAGCGACTCCAACGCCGACGCGATCAACGATTGCGAGTCCTGCCTGGACAACAACTCCTGCGAAGCGGCGTTCCCCAACGGGACCAGCTCCTCCAACGGCACCTGCGCCAACCGCTGCGCGACCGCACAGCCCGCGCTCGACCTGCTCCTCGTGGGGGCAGGAGGGACCGGCGGCACGGGAGGCACGGGTGGAACCGGAGGCACCGGCGGGACCGGAGGCATGGGCGGAGCCGGAGGAAGCGGAGGCGAGGGCGGAGCCGGCGGGAACGGTGCCCCGTGATCGAAAGGATCGAACGGTAGGCGACGGGCGGATGTGCAGGGCGCATCCGCCCGTCCGGCGCATCGGCCGCCGTGCCGAGTCGCCTCGCGGCGTCAGACGGCGGCCGGCTCCTCCGTTCGCCGGCCGGTCATGCGGCGCAGCAGCCACCACAGGAGCGGTGAGACGGCGAGGCAGACCTGCGCCCCGGCGCTCACCGCGTCCGGGTAGATCCCGAGCAGGTCGATCGTGAAGAGCGGCGCCGGACGCAGGGGCACGATGCCGACGATCTGCAGGGCGTGGATCCCCTTCCCCAGGAGCACCACCGCCGTGGCGAAGAGGATCACGGTCGATCCGCGGAAGAGCGCCTTCATCGGCAGCTTGTAGCCCACCCGGTTGACGAAGACGACCAGCACCAGGAGCACCACGAGCCCGGCGACGGATCCCCATGCCACGCCGGCCGGCGAGTCGACCGACAGCCCCTGGAGGAAGAGCACCACCTCCAGGCTCTCGCGGAGCACCGCGGTGAAGGCGATGACGAAGAGGCCCCAGGCGCTCCCGCGGCCCAGCGCGCCCTCCATCTTCTCGCGCAGCTCGCGCATGTACTCGGCCACGTGGGCGCGGGCGCTCAGCCAGATCGTGTGGTAGACGAGCATCGCCACCGCGATCAGTGCGGCGACCCCCTCCACCAGCTCCGGGTTGAAGCGCGCCAGCAGCTTGCCGCCCAGCACGAAGCCGATGGCGCCGAGCAGCAGCGCGGAGGCCCAGCCGGCGTGGACGACCTTGGCGTGGGCCGGCTGCTTCATCCGCTTGAGGACGGCGAGCAGGGCGGCGATCACGATCATCGCCTCGAAGCCCTCGCGCAGGATGACCACCAGCGCCCCCCAGAACGCGACCGACGCCGAGGCGGGGATCGTGACCTCCTCGGCCCGATCCAGGAGCTCGATCAGCTCGCGGCCCAGGCGCTGCGCCTCCTCGCCGTCGCGCTCGAGATCGACGCGGATGGCGAGGAAGGTCGCTTCGATCTTCTGCACCAGCGTGCGGTCGTGGGTCTGGATGAGGAGCTCCACCGGCTCGACGGCGGAGAGGTAGGCGTCGATGAGGCGCTTGCGGGCACCGACCGGATCGCCGCTCTCGGCCATCCGCAGGGCCTCCTTCACACCGGTGCGGGCCGACAGCAGCGAGCTCGCGGGGTCCACCCGCGGCATCTCGCGGCGAAGGCAGGCGAGCGCATCGGCGCCATGGCCGGCGGCGAGGGCGTCGTCGGACGACGCGGCGAGCTCCCGCAAGGACAGCCGCGGCGCGCGCCCCTTGCAAAGGGGCTGGCGCAGGGTGTGGACGAAGAAGGCCACGGACCATCGATCCGCCTCGCTCAGCGAGGGGAAGCCGGGCATGGCGGTGCCGGGCACGCCGAAGCCGATGGTGTTGAAGGCCTTGTAGGGGGAGAGGCCGCCCATGATCCCGTCGTCGTGGAAGTTCGCGGGAGGTGGCGACATGGTCGCGGCGATGGGAACGTCCGCGCTGCCATCGGCGGCGTGGCAGGTGGCGCATAGCTGGGCGTAGAGCTCGGAGCCGCGCGCGAGGTCCGGCGGGTGGCGGGGGCTGCGCACCACGCCTCCCAGGGTCGCGAGCTGCTCGATCAGCTCCCCGCACGCCTTGCTGACGCCGTCGGGATCCTCCCCCTTCTCGATGGTGGCCTTCACGGCCTCGAGCTTGGGGAGGGTCGAGGCGGCCGCCGCCCCCAGCTCGCGGACGCCGGCGAGGGCCTCGGCGATGAAGGCGCGCTGCTCCTCCATCTCCTCCTCGGACTGGGACTCGATGGCGGCGGGGTAGTCGGCCTCCAGGTATTGGAGGATGCCGATCACCCGGTGCCAGCCGTCCTCGTCGGAGGCGGCGGCCTGGCGGGCCGGGGCGAGGAGGGTTGCGGCCAGAAGGAGGGCGACGAGCGAGGGGAGGGATTTCACGCGGGCCGATCTAGCACCAACCCGAGCCTTTTTCAATTTTGAGAATCACTCTCTATTGCAGGTCGATCGGCGGCCACGTAGTTGAAATTCCACAGAGTCCGAATTTGACATGGGAGGCCCATGGGAGACGATTCTGTTGAGGTCAATGGGGCCTACCCCACCGAATAGCCCAGCGGCCCGTCCCCTCTCCGGCCCCACAACGTCCTCCAATCGCCAATTTCACTCCATTCGCCACTTACAATGCCCAGGGGGGGCCCATCGTCACTCGGAGATGCCATGGCCCACGCAGTCGCCGCCCCTCCTTCCCCCCGCGCCACCCGTCTTAGGGCGAGACGGATCCACGTAGACGTCCAGAAACTTGGGCCTGTCCGCGCGTCGATGGTGCACCCCGACGCTGGCAAGATCGAGGGCGAGGTAAAGGACCTCTCCCTGCATGGCCTCTCGGTCGAGCCGTCGACCCCCATCAGCCTCGAAGTCTTCGCCGGCGATCGGCTCACCGACCTGGAAATCGTCTGTGGGGATCGGCAGCTCTTCCGAGGCACGGGCATCATCCGGAGGCTTTCCGATGTGCCGAACAGCCAACAAATCGGGATCGAGCTCGCCGGAGGAATCGACCTTGCAGAGCTCTTCCGAGAGGAGACTCGCCAAGGATTCGCGCAACGCCTGCGGGTGTTCGAAGAGGAGCAGGCGCGGCTCCTTCACGTAGGCGAAAGATTCAAGGCCTGGGTCGCCGACCTTCGAACCGAGCTCGAGGCCCTCAAGGCCTTCCTGACTGCCGAAGAGCTCGCGATGGCCGACGAGGACCTGCAGACGAGGCTCGAAACGGAGAATGAGATCCTGAGCATGATCCATCCGAAGATCGTCGAGCGGATGTTCCTCGCGCGCGGCGAACTCAACGAAATGGTGAGGGGCTTCTCCGAGGAGGAACATGAAACGCATCGTGCATACCTGAAGAAGCACGTCGTTCACCTATTCACAGAGGCTCCCTTCGCAAAACGCGCTTTCGAGAAACCATACGGTTACGCCGGCGATTACGAAATGATGAACATGCTCTATCGAGATCACCGAGAGGGCAGTTCCCTTTTCGCCAAGGCGATGAACGAGTACTCGACCACCGAAGACGCAGCCGTCGCCAACATCAACCGGATCGAATTCATCCAAGGCCTGATTCTGGATCGGATGAAGACTTCGAAGGAGCGACCTTTTCGAATTGCTAGCATTGGATGCGGGCCGGCGTTCGAGATTCATTCGCTCTTGCGGTCGGATCCATCTCTCGGGCAGCATCTCGATGTCGCTCTCCTGGACCAGGACGAGCGATCTATTTCGCATTGCGAGCGAGTCCTCGCGCCCTTGGCAAAGGAGACCAGCGCGAGGATTCATTTCATTCGCGAATCAGTACGTCGTCTTCTCACAACCCGAGATGGCGCACGAATGTTAGGGGAGCGCGATCTGATCTACAGCGCCGGACTGTTTGATTACCTCGGCGATCGAGCGTTCCGGCAGTTGCTCACCAACTTGTACAGCTCTCTCTCCACTGATGGATCCATGGCGATCGGAAACGTCGCCTCACACAATTCGAGCCGATGGGTAATGGAGTACGTTCTTGAATGGTTTCTGATCCACCGCTCGGCCTCCGACTTGGAGAGCATGTGCAGCGATCTCGATCCAAAGCCAAGATCGGTCACCGTCTCTTCGGAGCCTAGTGGGATCAACCTGTTCTTGATCGTCAAGAGATGACCGAGGCTCAGAAGACGTCTAGTTTTTCCGAGTACATCGGACCGCGAAACCTCGCAGTCGCTCGGCTTGCAGGCGTCTTTGTTGCCATCATGATGCCAGCCGGCTTCGTGCTCGACTGGTTCACGCACCCCGAGTTCGCAGGGAGGTTCTTCATTCTTCGCTGCGTTGCTGGGGCGCTATCCATCGCACTATGGGGTCTGACGTATCTTCCGAAGGCGGAGAACTACGTTTTCGCACTCGGATTGGGCCCTCTCCTCGTCGCCTCGCTCGCGATTGCAGTGTTGATTGTAAGGCTGGACGGATATGAGTCCACCTACTATGCAGGTCTGAATCTTTGCATCCTAGGTGTCGGAATCGGATTCACCTGGAATATCCGACAGACGACACTGGCGTGTTCCATAATCGTAAGCTTTTGGCTTGCAACCACAGCGTTTTCGCCAGACGAGATCAAGGCTGCTCCCTTCGTCAACAACCTCTTCTTTCTCGTAGTCACTTCGTTGATCGCAATTGCTTCCAACGAGACACGATACCGACAGGTACTTCGCGAATACGCTGCGTCCAACGCTTTGATCGTCACATCTGACGAGTTGGCTTTGGCCCTGGACAAACTACGGGAACTGGATCGCGTGAAGACCGAGTTCTTCACCAACATCTCCCACGAGCTGCGGACGCCCCTCTCCCTGATCCTCACCCCGGTCGAGAGCGCGATCGCCAAGAGCAACCCCGAGGAGGACCAGCAGCTCCTCGAGACCATCCGGAGAAACGCCTACCGCCTCCTCCGGCTCATCGACGACCTCCTGGATCTCTCGCGCATCGACGCCGGCCGGCTCCGCCTCAACATCGCTCCCGTGGAGCTCCCGAAGCTCGCCGAGAACATGGTCGAGTCGTTCCGACCGGCGGCGGAGAGCCGTGGCATCGCGCTCTCGCTCGAGGCGCCGGACGAGATCGCAGATCTCTTTGGAGACGAACACCGGCTGGAGATGGTGCTGACGAACCTGATCGGGAACGCGCTCAAGTTCACGCCCGACGGCGGCCGGATCGACGTCCACCTGGAATCCGACGGCGGCCTCGTCCGGATGAGCGTTCGCGACACGGGACCGGGGATCTCCGCGGAGGATCAGAAGCGGATCTTCGATCGCTTCTACCGCGTGGAAGGACCGGATCGGCAGCAGGGCGGCGCGGGGATCGGCCTGTCGCTCGCCCGCCAGCTCGTCGAGATGCACGGCGGGAACCTCTCCGTGGAGAGCGAGCCCGGGAGAGGATCGAAGTTCATGGCGACGATCCCCCTCGGGCGGGATCACTTCCGTCCCGAGATCATCGAACGCCGCATGGTCGCGGTGGACATGCCGGGCGGACGGCGCGCGAGCGACTGGAACGGCGCCGAGATCGAGGGCGACGTGCTGCCGCAGGCGCCGGCGGCCGACTCCCCGCCCGAGCCACCGATCGAGCTCGAAGGCGGGCGCCGGGCGCGCCTGGTCCTCGTGGAGGACAACGACGAGCTCCGCGCCCTCATCGAGGGCCTCCTCTCGCCCAACTTCGATGTCATGACCGCCCGGGACGGCGTGGAGGGCCTGAGCCTGGTGCGCAAGCAGCGCCCCGACCTCGTGGTCTCCGACGTGATGATGCCGCGCATGTCCGGCACCGAGCTCTGCGCACGGATCAAGAAGGACCTCGAGCTGAAGGCCACCCCGGTGATCCTCCTGACGGCCCGGAGCGGGCCGGAGGCGGTGTTGGAGGGCTACGCCTTCGGCGCCGACGACTTCGTGTCGAAGCCCTTGCACCCCCGCATCCTCGTGGCGCGGGTCCGCGCCCAGCTCCGGCTCCGGGCCCTGTCGCTGCAGGTGCTTTCCCACGCGAAGCTCGCCGCCGTGGGCACCCTGGCCGCCGGCATCGGCCACGAGGTCCGCAACCCGGTGAACGCGGTGATCAACGGCGCCCGCACGCTCCTGGCACGCGACTCCCTGGAGCCGTCTGCGCGCAAGCTTCTCGAGGTGATCGAAGACGCCGCCTCGCGGATCGAGGCCATCAGCGGCGCGCTTCTTGACCACGCCCATCCGGGGGAGCAGGATCGCCCGCGCAACTGTGATGTCCGCGCCGGCATCGACGCCACCTTGCGCCTGCTCGAGCACCGCGCACGCGATGTCGAGATCCACCGGCATTACGAGTCCGAACGCAACGTGGTCGCTTCGGCCGGAGAGCTGAACCAGGTGTTCATGAACCTGCTCGACAACGCGATCCGGTCCTCCGCGCGCAACGTCTGGATCCGGGTCGCCGACGACGCCGATCGCCTCTCGGTCCGGATCGAGGACGACGGGCCCGGCGTCCCCGTCGAGATCGCGCAGCGGATCTTCGATCCCTTCTTCACCACCCGAGAGCCCGGGGTGGGCACGGGCCTCGGGCTCTATCTCTCCAACCAGATCGTCTCGAAATACGGCGGCATCCTGCACCATGAGGTTCGGCCGGGGGGAGGCGCGATCTTCACGGTCGATCTCCCCGCGGAGAAGACGGCGTGATTCACCCCATCCTCTATGTCGACGACGAGCCGTCGAACCTCATCGTCCTCGAGGCTGCCCTCGAGGGAGTCCTCCCGGTCATCACCGCCCAGAGCGGCCAGGCCGCCCTGGACATCATGCGCAAGACCGAAGTGGCGGTGCTGCTCACCGACCAGCGCATGCCCGGCATGAGCGGCGTGGACCTCGCCGAGGCGGTTCGGATCGAGTTCCCGGACACGATCCGGATGATCGTCACCGCCTACTCCGATCTGAACGCCGCGATCGAGGCCATCAACCGCGGCCAGGTCCACCTCTTCCTCCGCAAACCCTGGGACCCGCGGGAGATGCGCCTCTCGCTGGAGATGGCGCGGGAGCGCTACCAGCTGGGCCGGCGCATCCACGAGATGGAGGGGCGGCTGGTGGCCACCGAGCGGATCTACTCCCTCGGGGTGATCGCCGCCGGCCTCGCCCACGAGATCCGCAACCCGCTCTCCGCCCTCCAGACGAACCTGCACTACGTCTCGTCGGCGCTGGCGTCGCTCTCCGCGAAGATCGCCGACAGGGGCGATCGGGTTCAGGCGTCGGAGCTGGCCGAGCTGGAGGAGCCCCTCGCGGACTGCGAGCGCGCGGCGGCGAACATCCTCGAGATCACCCGCTCGGTGGAGCTCACCAGCCGCCAGTCGGACGACGGTCTGGTGGACCTCAAGGAGGTGGTGACCCTCGCCACCCGGTCGATCCGTTCCCAGATCACGCGGATCGGCGAGGTGGAGCTCCACTTCGAGCCGGTCCCCTCCGTCCGCGGCTCCCGCACCCGCCTCGGCCAGGTGGTCCTCAACCTCATGCTGAACGCCCTGGAGTCCATGGACCCCGCCCGGCGACGTGAGAACCGGGTGGTGGTGCGGCTGTACGGGAACGAAAAGACCCAGTACCTCGAGGTGGAGGACAACGGGCCCGGGATCCCCGCGAAGGTCCTCAACTCCATCTTCGACCCCTTCTTCACCACCAAGTCCAACGGCGGCTCGGGCCTCGGCCTGGCGATCTCGAAGCGGATCGTCGACGAGCTCGGCGGCACCATGGAGGTGAAGAGCGAGGTGGGGGTGGGCACCCGCTTCACGGTGTCGCTGCCGAGCGCGTGACCCCCTTTGGGGATGCGCCGACCGGCGGGCGCGAATACGCGCAGCAAGCGAGCGGCGGCGGATCCATCTTGCCTGGGTGCCATCCTCGACCGGCAGGGGCCGGCGCGGGCCCCCAACGCTACACGACCGCGCCAGCGGGATCCTCCTGCATCCGACCTCGCTCCCGGGCCCCTACGGCTGCGGCGATCTGGGTCCGTCCGCCGAGGCGTTCGCCGGGTGGCTCGAGCGCGCCGGGCAGCGTTGGTGGCAGATGCTCCCGGTGGGCCCCCTGGGGTATGGCAACTCCCCCTACAGCGCGCTCTCCGCGTTCGCCGGCAACCCGCTCCTGCTCAGCCCCGAACGGCTCGCCGCCGAGGGCTTCGACGTCGGCGGCCAGCCCCCTCCCCTCCCGGCGGAGCGGGTCGACTACGCCGCCACCGCGACCTGGCGGGACCGGATGCTCCGCGCCGCGTTCGACTCCTGGACCGGCAGTATCGATCCGCGCTTCCGCCGCTTCTGCAGCGAGCAGGCGATCTGGCTGGACGACTGGGCCCTCTTCGCCGCCTTGAAGGAGGAGAGCGGCGGCAGGCCCTGGTTCGAATGGGAGGACCCCCTCCGCGATCGCCGCGCCGACGCCCTCGAGGCGAAGCGCCGGCAGCTCGCGACGGAGATCGAGCGCCATCGCTTCGTCCAGTGGCAGTTCGACCTGGAGTGGGAGCGGCTGCGGGAGGTCTGTGCGTCGCGGGGGATCGGGCTGATCGGCGACCTGCCGATCTTCGTGGCCCACGACAGCGCCGACGTATGGGCGCACCGGGACCTCTTCTTCGTGGACGGGACCGGTCGGCCTTCGGTGGTCGCCGGCGTGCCGCCCGACTACTTCAGCGCGACCGGACAGCGGTGGGGCAACCCGCTCTACCGCTGGGACGTGCTCCGGGACTCGGGCTACGCGTGGTGGCTCGCCCGCCTTCGGCAGATGCTGCATCGCTTCGACGCCATCCGGCTCGACCACTTCATCGGCTTCGCCCGCTACTGGGAGATCCCGGGACAGGACGCCACCGCCGAGCGGGGGCGCTGGATCCCGGGACCCGGGGCGGACTTCTTCGAGGCCGCCCGGACCGCGCTCGGCGATCTGCCCCTGATCGCCGAGGACCTCGGCGCCGTGACGCCAGAGGTGACGGCGCTGCGCGACGCCTTCGGGCTGCCCGGCATCCGCATCCTGCAGTTCGCGTTTGGGAGCGATCCCCAGGCGCCGACGTTCAAGCCCCACAACTACCCGCGCAACGCGGTGGCGTACACGGGGACCCACGACAACGACACGGCGGAGGGCTGGTACCGGTCGCCGGGGGGCGGCGGCAGCCCGCAGTCCGCCCAGCAGGCGGAGTGGGAGCGCGGGTTCGCTTCCCGGTACCTCGGCATGGACGCCTGCCGATCCGACGACGGCATCCACTGGCACATGATCCGCGCGCTGATGGTCTCGGTGGCGAACCACGTGATCGTCCCCCTCCAGGACGTGCTGGGGCTGGGGAGCGAGGCCCGGATGAACGTCCCGGGGACCTCCACGGGGAACTGGGAGTGGCGGTTCAAGGAGGGCGCGCTGGAAGACGACCTCGCCGCGCGGATGGAGGAGCTGGCTACGCTCTACGACCGCGTGAAAGGAGACGCCTGACATGCGCCGTCCCGTCTCCCTCCCCTCCAACCCGCACTGGTACAAGGAGGCGATCATCTACCAGCTCCGGGTGCGATCGTTCGCTGACAGCAACGACGACGGCGTCGGCGATCTGAAGGGGCTGACGCGCCGGCTCGGGTACCTCCAGGATCTGGGCGTCACCGCGGTGTGGCTGATGCCGTTCTACCCCTCCCCCGGCAAGGACGACGGCTACGACATCGCCGACTACCTCGACGTGGATCCCGAGGTGGGGACCATCGACGACTTCAAGGAGTTCCTGGACGAGGCCCACCGCCGCGGCCTCCGGGTGATCACGGAGCTGGTGATCAACCACACCTCCGACGCGCATCCATGGTTCCAGCGGGCGAGGCGCGCGCAGAAGGGATCGGTGTATCGAGACTTCTACGTGTGGAGCGACACGCCGAACAGGTACCGGCAGGCGCGGATCATCTTCCGGGACTTCGAGCACTCGAACTGGGCCTGGGATCCGATCGCCTGCCAGTACTTCTGGCATCGCTTCTACTCCCACCAGCCGGACCTCAACTTCGACAACCCCGCGGTGCACGACGCGGTCTTCGGGGTGATGGACTTCTGGCTGGGCATGGGCGTCGATGGCCTCCGCCTCGACGCGGTCCCCTACCTCTATGAGCGGGAGGGCACCTCCTGCGAGAACCTCCCCGAGACCCACGCCTTCCTGAAGAAGCTGCGCGCGCACGTGGACGAGAACTACGCCGATCGGATGCTGCTCGCCGAGGCGAACCAGTGGCCCGAGGACGCCGCTGCCTACTTCGGCGACGGCGACGAGTGCCACATGAACTTCCACTTCCCGATGATGCCGCGGATCTTCATGGCGATTCACCAGGAGGATCGCTTCCCCATCGTCGACATCCAGGCGCAGACCCCCGAGATCCCGGAGACCGCGCAGTGGGCGGTGTTCCTGCGCAACCACGACGAGCTCACGCTCGAGATGGTCACCGACGAAGAGCGGGACTACATGTACGGCGCGTACGCCAACGATCCCACGGCGCGCATCAACCTGGGGATCCGGCGCAGGCTCGCGCCGCTGGTGGGGAACAACCGGCGCGTGATCGAGCTGATGAACGCGCTGCTCTTCTCCCTGCCCGGGACGCCGGTGCTCTACTACGGCGACGAGATCGGGATGGGGGACAACATCTACCTCGGCGACCGCAACGGGGTGCGCACACCGATGCAGTGGAGCGCGGACCGCAACGCGGGGTTCTCCCGGTGCAACCCGCAGCGCCTCATCCTCCCCGTGATCATCGACCCGGAGTACCACTACGAGTCGGTGAACGTGGAGGCGCAGCAGAACAACCCCAACTCACTCCTGTGGTGGATGAAGCGCCTCATCGCGCTCCGCAGGCGGTTCCGCGCCTTCGGCTGGGGCACCGTCGAGTTCCTCAGCCCCGAGAACCCGCGGGTGCTCTCGTTCTTGCGCAAGGTGGACGACGAGCTGATCCTGGTGGTCACCAACCTCTCCCGCTTCGTGCAGTACGTGGAACTCGACCTCGCCCACCTCGCCGGCATGTTCCCGGTGGAGCTCTTCGGTCGCACCGAGTTCCCGGCCATCGGCGAGCTGCCGTACCTGCTCACCCTATCGGGGCACGGCATCTACTGGTTCCAGCTCAAGTGGCCGCGGGAGGCGGCGCTGGACGCCCGCGCCCTCGCCTACCAGCCGCCGTCCCTGCACGTGAGCGACGACTGGACCCGCGCGCTGGAGGGCGACGAGCGCGCCACCCTCGAGCACGCGCTGCAAGGCTGGCTGCTCGGACGCAGGTGGTTCACCGAGCCCAAGCAGCGGATCCACCGCGTCTTCATCGAGCAGATGATCCGGATGCCGGGAATCGAGGCGGTGATCGCGATCGTGCAGGTCCAGTTCACGGACCACGAGCCGGATCGCTACCTCTTCCTCCTCTCCTACGCCGCGGAGAACGAGGTCGCCGAGATCCAGTCGCGCAGCCCCACGGCGATCCTCGCCCACGTCTACGTCGACGAGGAGTACGGCGTGCTCTTCGACGCCCTCTCGGAAGCCCCTTCGTGCACGATCCTCCTCCGGGCGGTCCTGGATCGGGTCCAGCTCCAGCGAGGCGACGCGGTGCTGTGGGGCTCGCGGGCGGACGACCTCCCGGACCTCTCGGATTCGGACCTGGAGCCCCACATCGTCCGGGCGGAGTTCGGGAACGTCTCCATCAACTTCGGAGATCGCCTCTTCCTCAAGGTCTACCGGCGGCAGGGAGACGGCATCAATCCGGAGCTGGAGATCGGCCGGGCGCTGAAGGACGCGCCGGTCCCCAGGCTCCTGGGCGCGCTGGAGATGCGAACCCGTCGCGAGGAGCCGCGCACCCTGGCGACGCTGTTCGAATACGTCCAGCACGAGGGCGACGCGCGCGCCCACGCGCGGGCCGAGCTGGGTCGCTTCTTCGATCGGGTGCTCACCGAGGCGAGGGATCGCCCGCCACCGGAGGCGCCGTCCGCCTCCGTGGTTCGCCTCGCCACCATGTCGCCGCCGCCCCTGGTGGCGGAGCTCGTCGGCGTCTACCTGGAGACCGCCAGGCGGCTCGGCGCTCGCACCGCCGACCTGCACCTGGCGATCGCGGGGCCCTCCGAAGATCCGGCCTTCAGCCCGATCTCGTTCTCGCCGATGGATCAGCGATCGTCCTACCAGACCGTCCGCAACGTCACCGGGAAGGTCCTGCGCAAGCTCCGCCTCTCGCTGCCGAACCTCTCGCCCGAGACGCAGGAGACCGCACAGTCGGTCCTCGATCGCTCGGAGCAGCTCTACCTGCTCCTCCGGCCGCTGATCGAGAAGCGCCTCACCGCGCAGCGGGCGCGCCACCACGGCAGCCTCGACCTCTCCAAGTTCCTGTTCACCGGGAAGGACTTCGTGATCATCGACCTCGAGGGGGACAAGAGCCGGGCGATGGCGGAGCGACGGCGCAAGCGCTCTCCCCTGCGCGACGTCGCCGGCGTGCTGCGCTCCTTCTGGCGCCTCGCCACCACCGTGCTCCTCGATCCGGGCCTCGTCCGCGAGTCCGATCGCCCGATGGCCGCACCGTGGGCGGAGGCCTGGCGCACCTGGGTGGGCGCGGCCTTCCTGGGCAGCTACCTCGACACGGCGTGGGACGCGCGGTTCATCCCCGAGAACCGCAACGAGCTCTCGATGCTGCTCGACGTGTTCCTGATCGAGCACACCCTCCACGAGCTGGGCTCGATCCTCGACGAGAACCCGGCCCGGGCGGACGTGCCGCTCACCGCGCTCGTCACCCTGATCGACGCGGGGCGCGAGGCCCAGCACGTGTGAGCGCCCGGCTCGAGAGACCGACCCCTCGCCCGGATTTCAATCGCAACAGAGTTCGCTCCCCATGCGGTGCCATCAAGGCTTGTACCAGGGGAACTCCGTAATCAGGTCGGGGACGAAGGTACAGGACACGGGAGTGGAAAACCGAACCTCGCCGAGGACCACAAGGTCGTTTACGAGAGAGGGACTGGTGTCGCCCTCCCACTCGATCGTATCTCCGCAGAATACACGGACCCGAGGGGAATAGGGCGTAGGCCACCCACCGGAGACCCGCAAGCCGAGGTGGTAGGAGTGAGACAAGCTCGGATTCGGAACGTTCACCCAGTATGCGAGTGGCGGTTCGCCCCTTCTGGATACAAAGTCCGGAAACTCGGGATCTGGTTCGAGACCCTGGCTCCCCCATCGGCAGTCGAATGTGATCCGTTTCGGCGTGGAGTCCGCTGCCCTGTACCACCAACATGTGAAATCATCGTCCCACCAAGACTCACCTTCGCTCGCTGGTCCGCCCAATCCATTCAGAATCTTCACACCTACCCAATCCACGGTCTTTTCGGCCGGAATCACCTCGACGAACAAACCGCCGGGAGATTGAACGTGAAAGGTCGTATTGCACAGCCCTGCACGTCCGTCCGATCGAACCTCGATATTATGAAGCACGAAATCTCCCACGGAAGCGGCGCGAAAAATCTTTTCGCAGCCCAGCGCGTCGGGAGAGGCCGGGTCCTCCAAGAAAAATTCCCTCTGCGGGCCTCTCCAGATCCAAGGACTGAAGCCCCCTCGGTCACCGCGGATTCCCCACTCACACTCGTTGGCGCCGCTTCCCCCGACGAAGCTCACCGCGTCGCCTGGATAGGCAGTTACGGAAGGTGGGCAAGTGGCGTCAGGCCATCCACAATCCTCGCAGGACGGTTTGCCGGCTCCTTCCAAGCCGACCAGCAATGCCTCAGGTGCCCCGGGAACCCAGACCTCGATTTGCCCTCGCTGTGGACCGGTGACCGAGGGAGCCATCACGATCCTGTATTCTCCTACCTTAGCTCCTTCGGGCGTCCGGTCCTGGATCAGGAAGAATACTCCCCCCGAGCTATCGCTGAACTTCACGGTGTATTTATTAAATGAACGGCCGATCGCCTCGTCCAAGGACCGCACCGAGGCGCGACCTACTGGGGTGTCATCGAACGCGACCCTCGGGTCCCGCCACTTCTCCTGAAGGTTTCCCGTCACATAGGCGCTCAGCGGAACCGAGAGGAGGACTCCCTCCATCCCGAAAGTGGCCTGGAGAGCCGCATGACTTACCTCGTTCCGACGCAAGTCCATGAGCGTAGGCCTGATCGGAACATCGACGTATTCGCCGACGCCGAGTAGAATGAAATCCCCCTGAGGCGAGTCCGCATCGAAAAACATGGCTCCATCGCCGGTGAGCCTCCAGTTCCAGACCGGGCAAGGGGCGTCTCCGGAGTTGCGGATTTGTATCGATCTCTTGAGATTGCGTGAGTTCGGGCCTATCCACCCCCACCGGATGCTTTCCGGCGAGATTTCGAGATCGCATTCCGCATTGGAGACCGATTCCCCTCGAAGGGTTACGCTGACGGTGGGAATATCCAGGGAGTCGGTGTGGAGCACGAGAAAGCCATCAAGTTCCCCGCCTCGACGGGGAGTGAACCAGACGGTGAGCTCGATGGGCTCACGTCCCACCGTGATGGGAGAGCCATCGAACTCGACCGAGAACGAGTCGACGTCGGCGCCTTGGATCGCAACCCCTTTAATCACGATATTTTCGGGATGCGTGTTGTTTTCCAAAAGCACGGTCTTCGCGACCATCTTCCCCGGCGGCTGCAGTCCAAAGTCCAGGACAGCGGGCGTCACTTCGAGCATTGGACCGCCGCCAACTCCGGACAGACCGATCCTGGCAAGGACGTCGCCGTCTTCTGCCGCGATCAAGAGGTTTGCGGTGAAAGTACCCAATTCCATTGGAGAGAAGGACGCCCGAAGTTCGATCGATGCTCCCACCTCGAGAGCTTCTGGCGGATCGACGAGTCGCACCTCGAACGAAGAAGCGCCGTTACCGTCTAGAGAAATTCCCCCAAACGAAATGGGCACGTCGCCAGCATTGGTCAGGATTACTGTCGCCTCACGCGAGAACCCCGGGAGGGCAGCACCGAAGTCCACGTCTTCTCGAGACGCTTCTAGGATTCTTCGGGCTCCTGTTCCTCTGAGGGTAACCAACCTCCACTGACACCTCTCACACCCTCGTATTCGCATGTGGGCGAGGTACTCCTTCCGCTCGAGCGGAGAAAAGGTGACCGGGAGGGCAAGCTTTCGACGCGAACCGATGCCGACCGTGGCTCTCTCCGGCAAAAAACCCGACTCCATGATCTTGGTCTGTACCTGGATCTCTTGCTCCATGAGGTTCGTCGCGGCGATCGAACGGGTCTCATTCTTTCCAATTATCACCGCACCGAAGTCGATGTCCGTTTCCAGGACTTGGATGGCGTCTTCCACGCCTCTTCCTTCGAAAGACACAACCTGCTTCGTTGCTGCGTTCGCGAAGTGAAAGACCGCCGTAGCCTGCGTGCTACCCACCGATTGCGGCTGAAAGACAGCGTTCATCTCGATCGTCTCACCAGGACGAATCAGCACGGAGCGTGGATACACGTGAAATTCCGGTGTATCCACGCTCACTTCGACTCGGCCCTCAGTCGAGCCCTCGTTGCGGACGATGATCGGAAGGGTGCGTTCCAACCCCACGATGACGCTACCGAAAGATAGCATCGCCGGCGAGACCTCGATCGCGCCTCGAACCGCGCGCAGGTGATCTCCTTCTCCGCAGGCAGCGAAGATCAGGACGGCGATCGTGCAGGCGAAAGCTCGCATTGGACCTACCTATTGTCGCTCTAGAATGGCTGAATGTACAAACGGTAATTGAGTGCCGGCGCCCCCGGCGCACCCGGCCAATAACGGCTTACCCGAATATCATAGTCAACCCAGTCGCTCGAAACGTCATCAGGATCGGGCATCGGCAGCACTAACCCAGCGCAATCAGAAAGCTCCGACCAAATGCCAGACAGATTGACGTCTGCCCACTCTACAAATCGATCATCCTGATAGATTTCAAGATATGTGTCAGTCAGCGAGTTCGAGCAATCCTCGTCGACACCCTCCATGTATCCTACCGCAAGAATTCGATAACTCTGGTCCGTAAGGAGTCGGACCCTCCACTCATCAAAGAGCCCGCCCGAGGAATAATCGACATGACCTCCTACCTGAGCACCGACGTTCCATGGATATACATAATACCAAAGATTCCACGGGTTATTGTCCATCGGATCTTCATAGGGAGGCAACGATCCCGTCGTTCGACGGTTGACACCAACGATCTTAAGTCCATCTACGTCGCCTTCGTATGCGAGGAGGCTCCCTTTGACGTCGAACATCGTCCCGGGCACCCAGTCGTCTACCGTAAAGACTTGATAAACAGTATCGTCTCGGTAGACGAACTCATCGTCGCGTGTCGCGACGACGAACAGCTGGTTTTCGTCACCATCTTGGCCACAACCGCTCCCTTCCACCGCTGCGAATTCCGGCCCGACAGCGATCTTCTCTAGCTTTGCGCAATTATGGTTCGAGGGAACTAACGGCGTGGAAACGACAGGATGCGCAATAGGAGGCTCTGGAGGTGGATTAGGACGATGTGATGGATCCCAGGAAACAAAAGCATCAGAGGAGTTTGCAGAATTTCCGTTAAAAAACACCTTGCCGGAGCCGTGCCAAGATATCGTTGGCTCTGTCGGCTGAGTGAGCCCAAGGCTCTGGGACGGAGTCTGAGTAGAAGCGATTGACCCAAGAAAGACATCATACGACTGGATTTGCCGATCTCCAGTAGAAGGATCCGTCGTCATATATACGACCAACGGTTCACCAAATTGGCTGCCGAATCCTCCGATTACGGGATTGTGGGGCTGGCCGGCGGCGGTAACAACTGTACTGGAGCTAAGGCCATTCTGAGCCCGTCGTATTCACCGGGGGAGCCGCGTAGCGAGGGCTTAACGTAGATGACGCGTCAGATTTCAACGTGTTAAGAGGGTGTTGTCGAAGCAACCTCAACACGGAGAAAGACGCGTCATGGGTGAA
>Ga0180220_1000693_pt1 | contig 31782 bp, 28 predicted proteins | sample eDN5th37CBELigBY_FD_151335 | JGI IMG/M metagenome (GOLD analysis project Ga0180220, IMG submission 151335) | Enriched backyard soil microbial communities from Emeryville, California, USA - eDNA 5th pass 37_C BE-Lig BY (version 2) (version 2) | ecosystem: Environmental > Terrestrial > Soil >... | reverse complement strand
CATCAAGCCGTCGTCGCCCTCTCCCGCGTTCTTGCCGCCGCTTTTGCCAGCCTCCCCGCCCTGGGCGCCGGCGCTCGCCCGCTTCTGCAACACTTCATAGGCGGATTCCCTGTCTATGGCCTGCTCGTATTTACCTCCCAGCATGGAGCCCGTCCGCAAGGCCTGGCGCTCGGATTCGGTGGCCGGGCCTATGCGGCTGCCCGGCGCCAGCACCCAGGCGCGTTCGGTGGGCGTGGGGCGCCCTTTGGCGTCCAGCAAAGAGACCAGCGCCTCGCCTACGCCCAGCTCGGTAATGGCGGCTTCGATATCCAGATCCCCATTGGGCCGCATGGTCTGGGCCGCGGTCTTGACGGCCTTCTGGTCGCGCGGCGTGAAGGCGCGCAGCGCATGCTGGACGCGATTGCCCAACTGCCCCAATACGGTTTCCGGTATGTCCAACGGGTTTTGCGTAACGAAGTAGACGCCTACGCCTTTGGAGCGGATCAGCCTGACGACTTGCTCGATTTTTTCCAGCAAGGCCTTGGGCGCGTCGTTGAACAGCAAATGAGCCTCGTCGAAAAAGAACACGAATTTGGGCTTTTCCGGATCGCCCACTTCCGGCAGGCGTTCGTAAAGTTCCGCCAGCAGCCAGAGCAGAAACACCCCATACAGCCGCGGCGATTGCATGAGCTTGTCGGCCGCGAGAATGTTCACCATGCCGCGGCCTTTGTCGTCGACCCGCATCAGGTCGAAGACATCCAGCATGGGCTCGCCGAAGAATTGCACCGCCCCCTGGGATTCCAGGCGCAGCAGGCTGCGCTGTATGGCGCCTATCGACGCCGACGATACGTTGCCGTAGCGCGTGCGCAGCTCGGCCGAGCGGTCCGCCACGTCCTGCAACATGGCGCGCAGGTCTTTCAAGTCCAGGATGAGCTGGCCTTCGTCGTCGGCCACGCGGAACACCAGATTCAGCACGCCTTCCTGCGTATCGTTCAGTTCCAGCATGCGGGCCAGCAGCAAAGGCCCCATGTCCGATACGGTGGCGCGCACGGGATGGCCCTGCTCGGCGAAGATATCCCAGAACGTGACCGGGTTGCCGCTCCAGGCCGGTTCGGGCAGGCCGAGTTTTTCCAGTCTTTCCTGCAGCTTGGGGTTGGGCGCGGCGGCCTGCGATATGCCGGTCAGGTCGCCCTTGACGTCGGCCAGGAACACCGGCGTACCCATGCGGGAAAAGGCTTCGGCCAGAACTTGCAGCGTCACCGTCTTGCCGGTGCCGGTGGCCCCGGTGATGCACCCATGGCGATTGGCCAGTTGCGGCAGCAGGAGGGCCTGGTTATGTTCGTTTTTTGCGATGAGGACGGGTTCCGCCATTATTTTCACCATTTCGTATGCTGGCTGAAAGAAGCACCAAGTGTAATTCCACGCCCGATACCGTGCACGGCCGCGCACGCGCTGATCGTGCACGCGCTAAAATGGCGTTTTTTATCTTGAACTTATCGATAGTTTATGGCCGGTCACAGTAAATGGGCGAATATCCAGCACCGAAAAGGTCGCCAAGATGCCAAGCGAGGCAAGCTCTGGACAAAAATCATCCGTGAAATCACGGTCGCCGCGCGCGCCGGCGGCGCGGATCCGGACTCGAACCCGCGCCTGCGCCTGGCCTGGGACAAGGCCACGGCCGCCAACATGCCGAAGGAAAACATCCAGCGCGCCATACAGCGCGGGGCCGGCGGCGCGGACGGCGCCAGCTACGAGGAAGTGCGCTACGAAGGCTATGGGGTGGGCGGCGCCGCCGTCATCGTCGATTGCATGACCGACAACCGCACCCGCACCGTGGCCGAGGTGCGCCATGCCCTGACCAAGAACGGCGGCAATCTGGGGCAGGACGGCTCGGTCGCCTTCATGTTCAAGCACTGCGGCCAATTCCTGTTCGCGCCCGGCACCTCGGAAGAGGCCGTGATGGAAGCCGCGCTCGAAGCCGGGGCCGAAGACATCCAGACCGATGAAGAAGGCGTCATAGAAGTCATCTGCGCGCCCGCCGACTACGCCGCGGTGAAGGCCGCCTTCGAACAGGCCTCGCTGGCGCCCGAAGTGCAAGGCATCATCATGAAGGCCTTGAACGAAACCGAACTCACCGGCGATGATGCCGCCACCATGCAGAAAATGCTGGACGCGCTGGAAAGCCTGGACGACGTGCAAGAGGTCTACACCACCGCCGTCTTTGACGAATCCGAATAAGCCCAGGGCGGAAAACCCGCCGGCCGGCAGGCCATGGCGGGCTTTTCCGCCGCTGCCTCGATCAACGCCCTCGGGCAACCCATAACGCAAACCATGAAACTACTCGTAATCGGCGGCGGCGGCCGTGAGCATGCCCTTGCATGGAAACTATCGCAGTCGCCCAGGGTCCAGGCCGTCTATGTCGCGCCGGGCAACGGCGGCACCGCCTCGTCCCCGCGCATCCACAATGTCGCGCTCACGACCAATGAGGAGCTCGTCGGCTTCGCCCAGCGGGAGAACATCGCTTTCACAGTGGTCGGGCCCGAGGCGCCCCTGGCGGGCGGCATCGTGGACGCCTTCCGCGCCGCGGGACTGAAAATCTTCGGCCCCACCCAGGCCGCCGCGCAGCTGGAAAGCTCCAAGGACTATGCCAAGTCGTTCATGATGCGCCATGGCATCCCCACCGCGGCCTATGCCACCTTCGCCGACCCGCTTGCCGCCAAGGCTTATATCTCGGAACGGGGCGCCCCCATCGTGGTCAAGGCCGACGGCCTGGCGGCGGGCAAGGGCGTGGTCGTGGCCGCCACCCTCCAGGAAGCCCATCAGGCCGTCGAGCAGATGCTGGGCGACGGCTCCTTGGGGGCAGCGGGCGCGCGCGTGGTCATCGAGGAGTGCCTGACGGGCGAAGAAGCCAGCTTCATCGTGCTCTGCGACGGCAGCAATGTGCTGCCGCTGGCCAGCAGCCAGGACCACAAGCGCCTGAACGACGGCGACCAGGGTCCCAACACCGGCGGCATGGGCGCGTATTCGCCGGCGCCCGTGGTCAGCGCCGCGCTGCACGAGCGCATCATGCGGGAAGTGATCCATCCCACCATCGCCGGCATGGCCAAAGACGGCATCCCTTATACGGGTTTCCTGTACGCCGGCCTGATGATAGGCGACGGCCCCGACGCCGCCCGTCCGCTCAAAGTGCTGGAATTCAATTGCCGCATGGGCGATCCCGAAACCCAGCCCATCGTCATGCGCATCAAGAACGACTTGTCGCAGGTTTTCGAGCTGGCCGTGGACGGCCGCCTGGACCAGGCCGCCATAGACTGGGACCGGCGCTGCGCGCTGGGCGTCGTCGTGGCGTCCAGCGGCTACCCCGGCACGCCGCGCACCGGGGATGTCATCAGCCGCCTGCCCGGCGATACCGCCGAATGCATGGTCTTCCATGCGGGTACGGCCTTGCGGGACGGCGTGCTCAAGACCTCCGGCGGCCGCGTGCTGTGCGTGACCGCTCTGGCCGGCACCATCGAGCAAGCCCGGGAGACCGCTTATGCGGCTGTCTCCGAAGTCCATTTCGACGGACGGCAATACCGCAAGGATATCGGCTGGCGCGCCCTGTCCGGCGCCGCGAAGCCGGCCTAGGGCTGTCCGCGCCATACAAGGAGGTCCCATGACCGTTCCCATTTCCACCGCCTATGACTATTTTCTGGATCTGCAAAGCCGCATCGTCCAGACCCTGGAAGAAGCCGACGGCACCAGCTTCCAGTCCGAGCAATGGACGCGCGAAGAAGGCGGCGGCGGCCTGTCGCGCTACCTGGAAGGCGGCCCGCTGTTCGAGCGCGGCGGCGTGCTGTTCAGCCACGTGCAGGGCAAGACGCTGCCGCCCTCGGCCAGCGCGCATCGCAAGGAATTGGTGGGGCGCAGCTGGGAGGCCATGGGCGTCTCCCTGGTCCTGCACCCGCGCAATCCCTATGTTCCCACCAGCCACATGAACGTCCGGCTCTTCGTGGCGCACGCCGCTCCGGGCTCGCAGGACGACGATGTCTTCTGGTTCGGCGGCGGGCTGGACCTGACGCCCTATTACCCTTTCGAGGAAGATGCGCGCCACTTCCACCAGGCCTGCCACGACGCGCTGGAACCGTTCGGCGCCGACAAATACCCCGCCTACAAGCAGTGGTGCGATGAATACTTCTACCTGAAGCACCGCGGCGAAACCCGCGGCGTGGGCGGCATATTCTTCGACGACCTGAATGAGGGCGGCTTCGACCAATGCTTTGCGCTGACGCGGTCGGTCGGCGACTGCTTCCTGAACGCCTACCTGCCTATCGTCGAGCGGCGGCGCGACAAAGACTACACGGACAGGCAGCGCGAATTCCAGGCCTACCGGCGCGGGCGCTATGTGGAGTTCAACCTCGTCTTCGACCGCGGCACGCTGTTCGGCCTGCAATCGGGCGGCCGCACCGAATCCATATTGCTGTCCATGCCCCCCTCGGCCTCATGGCGGTATAACTGGGCGCCCAAGGAAGGGACGCCCGAAGCGGAGCTCGCCGCTTACCTGAAACCGCGCGCATGGCTGTAAGAATCGGCCTGCTGGGCGGCAGTTTCGACCCCGTCCATCTCGCCCATATCGCCCTGGCGCGCGCGGCGCTGACGGGCCTGGGCCTGGACGGCGTGCAATTGATTCCCGCCGCCAATCCTTGGCAGCGCGCCCCGCTCGCCGCCAGCCCCGCGGACCGGCTGGCCATGCTGGAGCTGGCCATCCGCAACGACCCGGGGCTCAGCGTCAATCCGATAGAAATCCAGCGCGGCGGGCCGACTTATACCGCCGAGACCCTGGACCAACTGCCGCCGGACGCCGACTACTATTGGATATTGGGCTCCGACCAGCTCGCCAATTTCTGCTCCTGGCACCGCTGGCGGGATATCGCCCGCAAGGCCCGCCTGGCCGTCGCGCAGCGCGCCGGCGCCGGCATGGCGCCGCCGCCTGAACTGCAGCGCCACCTGGACGGCCTGGGCCGCAAGCTGCTGACGCTGCCCTTCGAGCCCGTCCCGATTTCCTCCACGCTGATACGCCGGCGCCTGGCCAAGGGGGAAGCGACGGACGGCCTGCTGGATGTTGCAGTAGCGCAATACATACGGCAAAAAGGCCTTTACCGGGCTCCCGCCGAATAAATCTCACGGTATAGTCACCCAATGGATATTCAAAAACTGCAACGCCTGGTCATCGACGCCCTCGAAGACGTCAAGGCCCAGGACATCAAGGTCTTCAACACCACCCACATCACCGGCCTGTTCGATCGCGTCGTGATCGCCAGCGGTTCGTCCAACCGCCAGACCCGCGCCATCGCCGCCAACGTGGTCGACCGGGCGCGCGAACACAAAGTCCCCATCATCGCCTACGAAGGCGAGGACACCGGCGAATGGGTGCTGGTGGATCTGGGCGACATCGTGGTGCACTGCATGCAGCCCTCCGTGCGCCAGTACTACAACCTGGAAGAAATCTGGGGCGGCAAGCCGGTGCGGGTGAAACTGCTGCCGCAGTCCACGCAGCCCAGCATCCCCGCCTCCTTCGATTACGACGACTGAAAGCGGCGCGATGAAGCTGATCGTGGCGGCTGTCGGCACGCGCATGCCCGACTGGGTGGAAGCGGCCTGGCACGACTATGCCCGGCGCATGCCGCCGGACTGCCCGCTGGAACTCAAGGAAATCAAGCCCGAACCGCGCAATACTGGAAAAACGCCGGCCCAGATGATGCAGGCGGAAGCCCGGCGCATCGAAGCCGCCATTCCGGCGGGCGCCTTGCGCATCGCGCTGGACGAGCGCGGAAAAGACCTGGACACCATGAGTCTCGCCCGCGAGCTTGAAAAATGGCGCGCCGGCGGGCAGGATGTGGTATTTCTGATCGGCGGGCCGGATGGCCTGGACGCCGAACTCAAGCAGCAGTGCCAGGGCAGGCTGCGCCTGTCCTCGCTGACCTTGCCCCATCCCATGGTCAGGGTCGTGCTGTCGGAACAGCTTTACCGGGCCTGGGCGATTCTGTCCGGGCATCCCTACCATCGCGCGTAAGCGCAAGCGCAACATCGGATACGCCGCCATGACGAAACGCCGCACAAAAATTGTCGCCACGCTGGGGCCGTCCAGCTCCAGCCCCGAAAGAATCGAACAGCTCATTCTGGCCGGCATGGACGTCGCCCGGCTGAATTTTTCGCATGGCGAGGCCGACGACCACAGGCGGCGCGCCCGGCTGGTGCGCGAGCTGTCCGAAAAGAATGGCAGGTTCGTCGCCATCATGGGGGACTTGCAGGGCCCCAAGATACGCATTGCGCGCTTCAAGAATTCGCAAGTCACGCTGCGGGCCGGGCAGCCATTCACGCTGTCCAACCAGCATCCCGCCGACGACGGCGACGAGACCATCGTCGGCATCGATTACCCCAGCCTGGTGCAGGACTGCCATCCGGGCGATGAACTGCTGCTGGATGACGGCCGCGTGGTGCTGTCGGTGGAAAATGTCGACGAACACGCGGTGCACACCGTGGTCACCGTGGGCGGGCCGCTATCCAACAACAAGGGCATCAATCGGCGCGGCGGCGGCATTTCCGCGCCCAGCCTGACCGACAAGGACCGAGAAGACATCAAGCTGGCCGCCGAGCTGGATATGGACTACGTGGCGGTGTCGTTTCCGCGCTATGGCAGCGATATCCAGGAAGCGCGCAAGCTCGTGCAGGCGGCCGGCAGCAAGGCCTGGATCATCGCCAAGATCGAACGCGCCGAAGCCGTGGCCGACGACAAGGCCCTGGATGCCATCATCAAGGTCAGCGACGGGGTCATGGTGGCGCGCGGCGACCTGGGGGTCGAGGTGGGCGACGCCCGGCTGGTGGGCATACAGAAGCGCATCATCCAGCATGCCCGCACGCACAACAAGGTGGTGATCACCGCCACGCAGATGATGGAATCCATGATCAACAGCCCCATGCCCACGCGGGCCGAGGTCTCTGACGTGGCCAATGCCGTGCTGGACTACACGGACGCGGTCATGCTGTCGGCCGAAAGCGCGTCGGGGCAATATCCGGTCGAAGCCGTGGCCGCCATGGCGCGCGTCTGCCTGGGGGCCGAACGCGAGCCCACCTCGACGCGCTCGCAGCACCGCCTGGGCGAAACCTTCACGCGCTGCGACGAAACCATCGCCCTGGCGTCCATGTACGCCGCAAACCACTTCCCCGGCGTCAAGGCCATCATCAGCCTGACGGAAAGCGGCCACACGCCGCTGATCATGTCGCGCATACGGTCGGGGGTGCCGATTTATTGCTATACCCGCCACCCCGCCACGCAGCGGCGCGCCGCCATGTTCCGCGGCGTCTACACCGTGCCCTTCGATGCGTCCAGGATAGACCCGGCGCAGCTCAGCGACCAGGCCATAGAAAAGCTCAAGGAGCAATCGCTGCTGAAAAAGGGCGACTGGGTCATCCTGACCAAAGGCGATTACTACAGCAACAGCGGCGGCACCAACGGCATGAAGATCCTGAAAGTGCGTTGATGCTTCGGCGTTAGAAGGCGTCCGCATAGGCGCGCAAACAGTCTTCCATCAAGGCGCGCAGCGCGGTCGCGGACCGCCGTCCCGCGGTTCGCGCGGTTTCCACCATTGATCGATATGAATCTACCTTGTATCTACCTGGCCTCGGCCAGCCCGCGCCGGCACGAGCTGCTGCTGCAAATAGGCGTATCGCACGAAATACTGCGCGTGCCCGCGCCCGCCGGCGAAGACGAGCCACGCCTGCCGGGCGAGCCGGCGGACATCTATGTGCGGCGCACCGCGCGCGATAAGGCCTTGCGGGCGCGGCGCTGGGTGGACGGCGGCGCGGCCGTCGGCGGCGAACCGCTGGACCCTGCGCGCCCCATTCTGTCGGCGGATACCACCGTCATACTCGATGGCGACATCCTCGGCAAGCCGGCCGATGCCGAGGATGCGGCCACCATGCTGGCGCGCCTCTCAGGCCGCCGCCATGCCGTGCACACCGCCATCGCGCTGTCGCGCGGCGCGCAATTGCTGGAAGACGTATCCATTACCGAAGTGCGCTTCAAGCGCCTGTCGGCGGAAGAAATCCGGGCCTACTGCGCCAGCGGGGAACCCATGGGCAAGGCGGGAGCCTATGGCATACAAGGGCTGGCGGGCCTGTTCGTGGAGCATATTTCCGGCAGCTACACCGGCGTCATGGGCTTGCCGGTCTTCGAGACCGGGCGGCTGCTGCAAGCCGCCGCCTGAGGGCGGAATAGCGCGGCCCGGGCCCCGCGTCCATCCACGGCGCCCGGCCTTGAACCGGCCATGCATCGCCGATGCCGTTCAGGCCGCGGGACGCGGCCCGGCCTCCTGGACCACGCCCTCTTCCACGAAAGCGTCTATCTGTTCCTGCGAATAGCCGTACTCCACCAACAGCTCGCGCGTATGCTCGCCCAGCATGGGCGCGTGCCTGCGGATCTGGGTGGGCGTGGCGGAAAAATGGACCGGGCAGCCCAATGCCCGGGTGGGGCCGGCCTGGGGATGGACCAGATCCACCACCATATTGCGCGCCCGCACCTGCGGATGCGTGAGCGCCTGCTCCATATTGTTTACCGGTCCCACGGGCACGCCGGCCTTGTCGAAGGCTTCCAGCCAGTGCGCCTGGCTGCGCGTTTTCAGGACGGCTTCAATCTCCGCGGTCAGGCTGGAAAGATTTTCCATGCGCGCCGTATTGGTGGCATAGCGCGGGTCGTCGCGCCATTCAGGGTGGCCCAGCACCTGGGCGATACGTTCCCAGTTGGCCTGGTTCGCGCCGCCGATGTTGATCCACCCGTCGCTGGTGGGGAAGGCCTGGTACGGAGCCGTCAGCAAGTGGGCGGAACCCGTGGGCCCGGGCGATACGCCGGTGGCGAAATACATGGCGGCATGCCAGTAGGTTTGCTGCAGGGCGGCCTCCATGAGCGAGGTATCGACGATCTGCCCCTGGCCGGTCTTCAGCTTGTGGACGTAGGCGGCCACGATGCCTGTGACGGCCAGTATGCCGGCATTGATGTCGGCGATGGAATTGCCCGTCTTGACGGGCGGGCGGCCCGGCTCGCCGGTGATGGACATCAAGCCCGAGAAGCCCTGCGCGATCAGGTCGAAGCCGGCCTTGTCGCCATAGGGACCATCGCGCCCATAGCCCGACACGGCGCAGTAGATCAGGCCGGGGTTGACGCGCGAGAGTACCTCGTAGCCCAGTCCCAGTTTTTCCAGCGTGCCGCGGCGGTAGTTTTCGGTGAGCACATCGGCGCTTTTCACCATGCGCAGCAGAATCTCGCGCCCTTGCGGCGCTTTCAGGTTCAGGGCGATGCCCCGCTTGTTGCGGTTCAATATCATGAAGGGCGCGGAGACGCCGTTGACCAAGGGCTCTCTGTAGCCGCGCGAGTCGTCGCCCCCCGGCAGCTTTTCCACCTTGATGACGTCGGCGCCCATGTCGGCCAGCATCATGCCGCAGGTGGGGCCGGCCATGATCTGGGCCAGCTCCAGGACACGCATGCCGGCCAGCGGGCCAGTGTGCTTGGTTTCACGTTTCATTGGAAATTCCCGTTTACGCAGGGCGCGCCGCTCTGCAAGCCTAGCGGCCGCTGAAGAACGGCTTGCGCTTGTCCAGAAAGGCCGCGTAGCCGGCGCGGAAGTCCTCGGTGTCGAAGCAATCGAAGCATTCTTCGTACTCGGCCGGCGAGATCGGCGTCGGGTCGGCCAGGCGCCTGGCGAACTTTTTGTGCCAGCGCGCCACCAGCGGCGCGCCTTCGGCTATGCGGGCCGCGGCCGCCTGGGCTTCGGCGGCGACATCCGCATCCGCCACCACGCGCGTGACCAGCCTTTTCTCCCTGGCTTCGGCGGCGCCGAAAATGCGCCCCTCCAGCAGGATTTCAAGCGCGGCGTCCACCCCGGCCAGCCGTATCAGCGGTTCCATTTCGCCGTAAGCCATGACCAGGCCCAGGTTCTTGATGGGCGCGCCAAAGCGGCTGGATTCCCCGCATATGCGGATGTCGCAGGAGCCCGCGATCTCCAGGCCGCCCCCGACGCAAATGCCGTGGATCTGGGCCACCAGAGGATGGCGGCAATTGGCCAGCGCCCGCATGGTGGCATGCATGACTTTGCCGTACTCGATGGCCTGCGCCTTGTTGGCCCGTTCCGTGGAGAACTCCGCAATGTCGTTGCCGGGGGAAAAGGACTTTTCCCCAGCGCCGCGCAAGATGATGCAGCGTATGCCGTCGTCCGCCGACAAGGCGTCTATGGTTTCGCCCAGCAGGCGCCACATGGGCTTGGTCAGGGCGTTGAGCTTTTCCGGCCGATTGAGCGTAACCGTGGCCACATGCCCCGCGCGCTCCTGGAGTATCAAATCGCTCATTCCGCCGTCCTCGCTTTCGTCTTGCCATGGTCGCCGCCGTTGCGGCGCCCGCCGGCCATCCTGCGCAAACAGCGCAAGGTGAAAGGAATCAGCGGCCAGAACAGCATCAGCAGCGCCAGCGTGGTGATGGTGCCCACCAGCGAATTGGACCAGAACACATGCAAGCCGGTGCCCGGGCCGAGCATGGACTGGCGGAAGGCGTCTTCCATGCGGTCGCCCAGCACCAGGGCCAGTATCATGGGCGCCAGCGGATAAGACAGCTTCTTGAGCACATAGCCGATGGCGCCGAACAGCAGCATGAACCAGACATCCAGCATGGCGTTATGCACCGAATAGGCGCCGATGGCGCAGACCACGATGATGATGGGCGCGACGATGGCGAACGGGATGCGCAGGATGGCGGCAAACAGGGGCACGGTGCTGAGCACGATGATCAAGCCGACGAAATTGCCCAGATACATGCTGGCGATCAGCCCCCACACAAACTCCTTCTGCTCGACGAACAGCAGGGGCCCGGGCTGCAAGCCCCATATCATCAGGCCGCCCAGCAGCACCGCGGCGGTCGCCGAACCCGGTATGCCCAGCGCCAGCATGGGCAGCAGCGCCGAGGTTCCCGATGCATGGGCCGCCGTCTCGGGCGCGATCACCCCTTCGATCTCGCCGGTGCCGAACTTGCTGCCGTTGCGCGAGAAACGCTGCGCCAGGCCGTAGCCCATGAACGAGGCCGCGGTCGCGCCGCCCGGCGTGACCCCCATCCAGCAGCCCACCACGGTGCTGCGGATCAAGGTCATCCAGTAGCGCGGCATTTCGCGCCAGGTCTGCAGCACCACCCTCAGGTTGATCCTGCCGCTCTTGCCTTCGAACTTCAGGCCTTCCTCCATGCTGACCAGGATTTCGCCTATCCCGAAAAGCCCGATGACCACCACCAGGAAATCAATGCCGCGCAGCAGTTCGGACCAGCCGAAAGTCATGCGCAGGCCGCCGCTGACGGTGTCCATGCCTATGGCCGCGAGGCCGAAACCCAGCATCATGGAAATGATGGTTTTGAACGGCGTCTTTTTGTCGGTGCCGACGAAGCTGCAGAATGTCAGCAGAAACACCGCAAAGAATTCCGGCGGCCCGAAGCGCAGCGCGAATTTGGACACCAGCGGCGCCAGAAAGGTGATCAGCAGCACGCCGGACAGGGCGCCGAAGAAGGACCCGGTGAAGGACGCGGTGAGCGCATTGCCGGCCTTGCCCTGCTGGGCCAGCGGGTAGCCGTCGAAGGTGGTGGCCACCGACGAGGTTTCCCCCGGTATGTTGAACAGTATGGAGGTGATGGCGCCCGCGAACAAAGAGCCCCAATAAATGCACGACAGCATGATGATGGCCGAGGTGGGCGGCATGGTGAAGGTCAGCGGCAGCAGTATCGCCACCCCGTTCGGCCCCCCTAGCCCAGGCAACACGCCGATGATCACGCCCAGAACCAGGCCGATGAACATCATGCCGATGTTGTACCAGCTCAGTACCGTGGAAAATCCATGAAACAAAGCGTTGAGTTCTTCCACTTGAGTTCTCCTGCTGCGAGTTTCAGTAGCCGAACAAGGCCGCTTCCAGCGGGCCTTTCGGCAGCGGTACCATGAACTGAATCTCGAACATCCAGAACAGCAGTACGTTCACGCCCACGCTGACCAGTATGGTCTTGAGCCAGCTTATTTTCCCCAGCAGGCGCATGAAGGCGCCTATGAACAATGCCGAGGCGACATAGATGCCGGCGAACTGGATGAGCAGCACATAGACGGCGGTGGGAAGCAGCACCAGCAGCACCAGCCTGAAGCGATCCCAGGTGACGAAGATTTCCCGGTTGCGCTGCTTGCCGAACAAGGCCTTGAGCAGCACCGCCGCGCCGGATATACAAAGTATCAACCCAACATGGTAGGGGAAATACCCCGATTCCGGGCCGTCCACCGCCCAGGTGATGCCGATGCGCTGGTTGTCCACCATCATGACAATGCCGATGATGATCACCACGGCGGCGGTGATCGCGTCCACGACGCTATACGACAGGCCTCTTGCGAACCCGCCCTGCGATTGCTTCCTTTCCATGGCTGCTCCCCGGGCTTATTTCTTGGCCGCCAGGCCGGCTTCCTGCATCAGCGTCTTGTGGTTTTCCTCGTCCTTTTCCAGGAACTTCACAAAGTCCGCGCCGGTCCGGTAATCGCCCTTGAGCGCCTGCTTGGCCAGGTAGTCCTTCCATTCGTGGGTTTCGCTGACCTTCTTCAGCAAGTCGGCATAAAACGCGGCCTGCTCGGCGGTGGTCTTGGGCGGCAGGAAGAAGCCGCGCAGCATCTGGTACTGGACGTCGTAGCCGGCTTCCTTGCAGGTGGGGATGTCGGCCCATGACTGCGTCTTGGTGACCTTGTCCTTGTAGACCATGCGCTCGTCCGAGAACACGCACAGCGCATTGACCTGGTCGGCGCGCCACTGGGCGATGTTTTCGCTGGGGTTGTTCACGTTCGAATCCGTATGCTTGCCGACCAGCTGCGTGGCGGCTTCGCCGCCGCTTTTATACGGCACATAGGTGAACTTGACGCCTGCGGCTTTTTCGAGCGCCACGGTGATGATCTGGTCTTCCCGCTTGGCGCCCGTGCCGCCCATCTTGAATTTGCCCGGAGGCGCCGCCTTGACGGCTTTCAGATAGTCGCCCGCGGTCTTGTAGGGGTCTTGCGCGTTGGTCCAGAGCAGGAATTCGTCTTGCGCGATCATGGCGACGGGGTTCAGGTCGCGCCAGTTGAAAGGCAGATTCACGGCGATGGGCAGCGTGTAAATGGCGGAGAAAGCCACCATCAGCTTGTGCGGATCGCCGGCGGACTCCTTGGTGTCCATGATGCCCTCGGCGCCGCTGGCGCCGCCCTTGTTGAGCACCAGCATGCTCTGCTTCATGAGCTTGTGCTTGAGGATGATGCTCTGGATGGTGCGCGCCATCTGGTCCGATGCGCCGCCCGCGCCGGCCGGCACGATCACCTCTATCGGCTTGGTCGGTTCCCATGCGGCATGCGCCGGCAGCATGGCCAGGCCGGCCATCGCGGCCAGTGACGACATAAGGTAAGTTTTCTTCGAAAGCCTGCGAACAGAATGCTTCATAACTGCCTCCTCCGGTTAGTGCTACGGAAGCGCCCCCTGCGGGGACGCTGGTCATTCGAGCCTTCTTGCGGATACTGCCGGTCCTGTTTTTGTTCCCCCTTGGCGGACCTTGCACTGGCCTGTTGACAGGCCTTACGCGACCTTGACCCGTTTTTCCGAGCCGGACGCGCTCGATTGCGCGAGATGGTCCATGGCGGCCCGCACTCCCCCTTTCTGGTGCGGAACGCCGGCCAGTTCCAGGCCCATTTCTATGCCGGCCAGGGTGCCGCAGAGCGTCAGGTCATTCAGATCGCCCAGGTGGCCGATGCGGAATACCTTGTCGGACAGCTTGCTGAGCCCCTGGCCCAGCGACATGTCGAAATGCGTCAGCACGGTCTTGCGGAAGGCGTCGGCGCTATGGCCTTCCGGCATCATGACCGCCGTCAGCGCGGCGCTGTATTCCTCGGGCTTCTTGCACAGGATTTCCAGGCCCCAGGCGCGCACGGCGGCGCGGGTGGCTTCGCCGAAGCGGCGATGGCGGGCGAATACATTGTCCAGCCCTTCGGCAAACAGCATTTCCAGCGCTTCATGCAGGCCGTAGAGCAGATTGGTGGCGGGCGTGTAGGGGAAATAGCCGGTGTGGTTGATGGCGATCATTTCCTTCCAGTCCCAGTACGAGCGGCGCAGCCCGGCGGTGTCGGATGCGGCCAGCGCCTTGGCGCTGATAGCGTTGAAGGACAGCCCCGGCGGCAGCATCAAGCCCTTCTGCGAGCCGGCCACCGTGACGTCCACCCCCCATTCATCATGGCGGTAGTCGATGGAGCCCAGGGACGATATCGTGTCCACCATGAGCAGCGCGGGATGCTTGCTGTGATCCATGGCCTGCCTGACCGCGCTGATGCTGCTGGTCACGCCGGTGGCGGTTTCGTTATGGACCACGCAGACCGCCTTGATCCGATGCTGGCCGTCCGCCTGCAGGCGGGATTGGATCTGGGCGGCATCGGCGCCATGGCGCCAGTCCCCTTCCAGGAACTCGACATCCAGGCCGAGCTTGACGGCCATTTTCTTCCAGAGCGTGGCGAAGTGGCCGGTTTCCGCCATCAATACCTTGTCGCCGGGCGACAAGGTATTGACCAGCGCGGCTTCCCAGGCCCCCGTGCCGGATGCCGGATAGATGACGACATGGGATTCCGTCTTGAAGACTTTCTTCATGCCCGCCAGGACCGATTTGCCGAGCTCGCCGAATTCGGGGCCGCGGTGATCTATGGTGACATTGTCGATGGCGCGCAAAACACGATCGGGCACATTGGTGGGGCCGGGAATCTGCAGGAAGTGGCGGCCGGCGGGATGCGAATGCAGTGGGATCATGTCATGCTCCAGGCAAAATTTGGTATACAAAATACAAACCTTGGGTAATAATAAGCACCAATATGCGGAAACGCAAGCAAAATTTTTGGCTGCGCGACGAGTGCGCATCATCCGCGAGGCAAGTAAAATATGCGTGCCGGACGCGGCCGCAGATACGCGGGCCGGCTTGCATCGCGCCTCCGCGTAGGTGCGCTATTCCGGCTATGCCGCAAGGATTTGTATACCAAATGAAAAACCAGTCCTCCAATACGCTACCCTCGTTCGCAGCGGCGGCCGATGCCGCGGCGGCCGGTGCCGCGGCGGTCGGCGCCGCGCCGGCCGGCCTGCCCGCCGCCATGGAGGTCGTGGACCGCCGCACCCTGCCTACCGCGATCGCCGACCGCCTGCGCGAGATGATCATCGAAGGGGAACTGGCCGCCGGCACCCGCCTGAACGAGCGCGCGCTGTGCGATCGCCTGCAGGTCTCGCGCACGCCTTTGCGGGAAGCCTTCCGCTTGCTCGCGGCCGATGGGCTGGTGCAGATGCAGCCCAATCGCGGCGCCAAGGTGGCCGCGCTGTCGGAAAAAGACATACGCGAAAGCTTCGAAGTCATGAGCGCCCTGGAAGCCCTGTCCGGCGAATTGGCCTGCCAGCGCATCAGCGACCAGGAAGTCGCCGAAATCCGTGCGCTGACTTTCGAAATGCAGGCCTGCCACGCCCGCCGCGACCTCTCCGCCTACTATCACGTCAACCGCGCCATACACGAGCGCATCAACGCCGCCGGCCATAACCAGTTGCTCACCCAGGTCTATACCTCGATCAATCTGCGCCTGCAGAACCTGCGCTTCCGCTCCAACCTGAACCACGAGAAGTGGGACAAGGCGATGCGCGAGCACCTGGACATGGTGGACGCGCTGGCGGCCCGCGACGGCGCGCGGCTAGGCGAGATTATGCGCGCCCATCTGCGCCGCAAGGGCGAAGCCGTACTCGAAACCCTGAACCTCAGCCCCGCAAAATCCTCCGACGCCGCCTGAAACCCATGGCGGCATATCCTGGCCCGGACACCATGAACGCACCCTTACCGCAGCACCAGCATGCCCGTTTCGATACTCAGCGCCTCGAGCTGTCCGCACGCCTGCGGCAGGCGGTCGAGGGGGAAGTCCTGTTCGATGCGGGCGCGCGCGGCCGCTACGCCACGGACGCCTCCATCTACCAGGTGGATCCGGTCGGCGTGCTGGTGCCCAAGTCGCCGGCCGACGTCACGGCGGCGCTTGCGCTGTGCCGCGAACTCCAGGTTCCGGTGCTGGCGCGCGGCGGCGGCACTTCCCAGTGCGGCCAGACCGTCGGGGCGGCCCTGGTCATCGACAACAGCAAACATTTGAACAAGGTCGTGGATTTCGACCTGGACGCCATGACGGTCACGGTGCAGCCGGGCATAGTCCTGGATCACCTGAATGCCTGGCTGAAGCCACACGGCGTGTGGTTCCCGGTCGACGTCAGCACCGCCGCGCAATGCACGCTGGGCGGCATGGCGGGCAACAATTCCTGCGGCTCGCGCTCCATCGCCTATGGCAATATGGTGCACAATGTGCTGAGCATAGACGCCCTGCTGCTCGATGGCGCGCAGGCCCGTTTCTGTTCCGAACAGTGCATGGACGGCGCGCCGGCGCGCATACGCGACATCGTCCAGGGCGTGCGCGCGATCGCCGAACGCGAGCGCGAAGAAATCGCCCGGCGCTACCCCGCGGTGCTGCGGCGCGTGGGCGGCTACAACCTGGACATCTACCACCCGCAAAGCCCTCGCCCCTATACGCAGGATGGCAGCGTCAACCTCGCCCACCTGCTGGTGGGCAGCGAAGGGACGCTCGCCTATACCCAGCAGCTCACGCTCAAGCTGGCGCCGCTGCCGGCCGCCAAGGCGCTGGGGGTCGTGAACTTCCCGACCTTCTACCAGGCCATGGACATGACTCGCCACATCGTGGGGTTGAGCCCTTGCGCGGTGGAGCTGGTGGACCGCACCATGATAGACCTCGCGCGGGACAATCCCGCCTTCCGCCCGGTGATCGAGAAAGCCCTCATCGGCGAGCCGGAAGCCATCCTGCTCGTCGAATTCGCCGGCGAGGACAAAAGTGAACAGCTCGCGGGCCTGGCGCGGCTGGTGGAATTGATGGGCGACCTGGGCCTGCCCGGGTCGGTGGTGCAGATGCCGGACGCCGCGGAGCAGAAGGCCTTGTGGGATGTGCGCAAGGCCGGGCTGAACATCATGATGAGCATGCGCGGCGACGGCAAGCCTGTGTCCTTCATCGAAGATTGCGCGGTACCGCTGGAGCATCTGGCCGAATACACGTCCCGCCTGACCGAAGTCTTCAGCAGGCATGGCACCCGCGGCACGTGGTATGCGCACGCCTCGGTCGGCACCCTGCATGTCAGGCCCATACTGGACATGCGCCGCGACGGCGCCAAGAAGATGCGCGCCATCGCCGAGGAAGCCGCCGCCATGGTGCGCGAATACAAGGGCGCTTTTTCCGGCGAGCACGGCGATGGGCTGGTGCGCAGCGAATGGGTGGACTGGCAGTTCGGCCCGCGCCTTTCGGCCAGCTTCCGCGAAGTCAAGCAGCTGTTCGATCCCGACGGCCTGATGAACCCGGGCAAGATAGTGGGCAGCGGCAAGATGGATGACGCAACGCTGTTCCGCTTCAAGCCCGGCTACCGCGTCATACCGCTCACCCCCGCCCTGGACTGGTCGGCCTGGGATGTGCAGAACGATCCCGCGGCCGATACCGTCAGCGCACCCGGCATGGGCGGGGACCCGGCCGGCGGCTTGGCCAAGGCCGTGGAGATGTGCAACAACAATGGCCATTGCCGCAAGTTCGACGCGGGCACCATGTGCCCCAGCTACCGCGTGACCCGCGACGAGCAGCATCTTACGCGCGGCCGCGCCAACACCCTGCGCCTGGCCTTGTCGGGCCAACTGGGGCCCGACGCGCTGACTTCGGATGAAATGCGGGCCACCATGGATTTATGCGTCAGCTGCAAGGGCTGCAAGCGCGACTGCCCCACGGGCGTGGACATGGCTCGGATGAAGATCGAATTCCTTCATCAATGGCAGAAGAAGCGCGGCCTGTCCTTGAAAGACAGGCTGATATCCAGCCTGCCGCGCTGGGCGCCCTGGGCCGCCCGCCTGCCCTGGCTGTTCAATTTGCGCGACACGCTGCCCGGCGCCGCCGCGGCTTCGGAGCGCTTGCTGGGCTTCTCGGCCAAACGCTCGCTGCCCAAGTGGCGGCGCGACACCTTCCTGCCCTCGGCCCGAAGCGCGGGCCGCGATGCCGCGGATGTCGTGCTGTTCGCCGATACATTCAATAATTACTTCGAACCCGAAAACGCCAGGGCGGCGCTACAGGTATTGCAGGCGGCCGGCTATACCGTCCACATCGCCCAGCCCCTGCCCGACGATGCCGAGCCCAAACGGCCCTTGTGCTGCGGGCGCACCTATCTGGCGGCCGGCCTGGTCGACGAAGCCAGGGCCGAAGCCCGCCGCGTCATAGCCGCCCTGCGCCCCCTGGTCGCAAGAGGCGTCCCGGTCGTCGGCCTCGAACCATCCTGTCTGCTGACCTTGCGCGATGAATTCCTCGTCATGGGGCTGGGCGAGGACGCCCAACGGCTGGCCGCCAACGCTTATCTGTTCGAGGAATTCCTGGCGAAGGAATTGAAAGCCGGCAAGCTGAACCTGAAGCTCGGGCCCCTGCCGCAGAAAAAAGCCTTGCTGCATGGCCATTGCCATCAGAAAGCCTTCGACGCCGTCAAGCCCGTGCAGCAGATACTGGCGCTGATTCCCGGCCTGCAAGTCGAACTCATCGAATCGAGCTGCTGCGGCATGGCGGGCAGCTTCGGCTACGAAGCGGCGCACTACGACGTGTCCATGCAGATGGCCGAACTGTCGCTGTTGCCGGCCGTGCGCAAGGCGGCGCCCGACACGCTGCTGGTTGCGGACGGCACCAGCTGCCGCCACCAGATCGCCGACGGCACGGCGACCGAAGGCGGCCTGCGGGCGGAACACGTGGCCCGCGTCCTGCAAAAGGCCTTGCTGCAAAACTGACCGCCGAGCCGCCTCAGCCCGCCTGCGGCGTGCCGACGACGCGGCCGGGAGGTCCAGCGGCCGCCCGCCGGCCGGGCCGGTGGCCTGGTTTATTCCAGGCCTTGCAGCGTCGCCAGCCAGAATCGCCGGCGCGGCTCCAGGGTGGACAGCAGGATATGCTCGTAAAGGGTGTGCGCGCCGTCCCCGTCGGCGCCCAGACCGTCCAGCGTGGGCAGGCCCAGCGCCGCGGTGAAATTGGCGTCGCTGGCCCCGCCTGTCATGGGCGCTTCGTCCAGAACCAGGCCGACGCCGGCCGCGTAAGCCTGGCAGCGGCGCAGCAGCTCCACCGTGGCGTCCGTGCGCGGCATCGGCGGCCGGTTGAGCTGGAAATCCACCTCCAGCGTCACATCGGGCACTCGCGCCCGCAAAGCGTTCACCTTGGCGCGCAGCTCTTCCGCGGCCTGCGGATCGGGCAGACGGAAATCCGCCGTCAACTGGCTGTGCTCCGGCACCACGTTGACGGTAGTGCCCCCCTGCACCACGCCCACGCTGACTGTAATGCCGCGCGTATAGTCCGTCATGGCCTGCAAGGCCAGGATCTGATGCGCGATTTCTTCAATGGCGTTGCGGCCTTTCTGATGCTGCATGCCCGCATGCGACGGCCTGCCATGCGCCTTCACCGTAATGAAGCCGGTGCCTTTGCGCGCCGTCACGCAGCGCCCTCCTTCGGTCCGGGCCGGTTCGCACACCAGGGCGTAGCGCGAACGGCGCGCGAAGTCTTCGATGCGCCGGCGCGAACGATGACTGCCGGTCTCTTCGTCCGGCAGGATCACCAGATCCACCGGCAGCGCGGTGCCGCCCTGGGCTTGCGCCTGGGCCAGCGCCGACAAGGCCAGGCAGATGCCCGCCTTCATATCGTAGGCGCCCGGCCCGTACAGCTTGTCGCCTTCGATGCGCAAAGGGTTCTTTTCCAGCGTGCCGATGGGATGCACGGTATCGTAATGGCCCAGCACGAGCAGGCCCGGGCGCGCGTCGCCATCGCGCCGGTTATGGATATGCACGAGCGGCGAACCCTCCGTGGACAGCGGCTGCGCCTGGGCATGCAGGCCCAGTTGCCGCGCATCGTGCGCAATCATCCGGGCCATGCCATGCAAGGCTTCTTCGCTGTGCGACGGCGACTCGAAGCGCACCCAGCGTTCGATCATGGGCAGCAATTGCCCGCTGAAATCTTGCGGGGCGGCGGTGGAAGAGTTCTGCGTGATGCTTGCGGATGAGGTCATGGCCTGTGTCTTTGATGATCGAAGTTAGCTTTGATGAAGATGGCAAGCCGCCTCGTGACCCGGGGCGATCCGGCGCAGTTCGGGCGTCTGCCGGCGGCAGATGTCCATGGCATGCGGGCAGCGCGGGTGGAACGTGCAGCCCGGCGGCGGGGCGAGAGGCGAAGGAATCTCGCCCTTGATGGGGATGAAGGCCCGCTTGCGGCGCTGCACATGGGGCATTTCGGCCAGCAGAGCCTGCGTATAGGGATGCGCCGCATGCTCGTAGATTTGGCGCGTCGGGGCGATCTCGACCACTTTGCCCAGATACATGATGGCCACCCTGTCCGAGATGTGCCGCACGACGCCCAGGTCGTGGCTGATGAACAGATAAGTAAAGCCGTGGCGGTCACGCAAGTCCATGAACAGATTGATGACCTGGGCCTGTATGGATACATCCAGCGCGGCGACCGGTTCGTCGCAGACGAGAAACCTGGGCTGCACCATGAGCGCCCGGGCGATGCCGATGCGCTGGCGCTGCCCGCCGGAGATCTGGTGCGGCAGGCGCTTGCCGTATTCGGGATCCAGGCCGACCTCGCGCAATGCGTGCTCGACGCGGGACGAAATCTGCGCGCGCGGCGCCAGCTGGTGCACGCGCAGCGCCTCGGCCAGGATTTGCTGCACTTTCTGCTTGGGGTTCAGCGAGGCCTGCGGATCCTGGAAGATCATCTGTACGCCCAGGGTATAGTCGCGCAGCTGCGAACCGCGCAAGCCCGCCGTGTCTTGCCCATTGAACAGCACATTGCCCCGGGTGGGCTTGATGAGCCCGGCGACCATGCGGCCCAGCGTGGATTTTCCGCAACCCGATTCGCCCACCAGGCCCAGCACCTCGCCGCGCTCGATGTCCAGATCCACGCCATTGACGGCATGCACGGTGGCGGGCGCCGCTGGCCGGCCTGCCAGGCTGAGCAGGCGCTGGGCCAGGTCCGGCTTGCTGCTGAAATGCTTGGTCAGGCCTTTCAGCGTAATCACCGCCGGCGCCGCCGATGCCGCTCCGGACCGCTGGCCCGCGTCCGGTGTTTCCGTATGCGGCCGGGCGCTCATGCCGCTTCCTCCAGAAGGGGAAAATGGCAGCGGAACTGGCGCTCGCCCCGCTGCGTGATATCGGGCGCAAGACGTCCGCAAGCATCCGCCCGCCGCGGGCAACGCGGCCGGAAGGGACAGCCGGTTTCACGGCCTGTCAGCGTCGGCGCCATGCCGTCGATCTGCGACAGCCGGCTGCCCGCCGCGGCCTGGCCGGGCATGGAGTCGAGCAGCCCTTTGGTGTAAGGGTGTATGGGATGAGACAACACCTCTTCCACGGAGCCGTATTCGACGATGCGCCCCGCATACATTACGGCGACCTTGTCGGCCAGTTCGGCGATCACGCCCAGATCGTGCGTAATCCAGATCAGCGCCGTGTTCTGCTCGGCGCACAGCTTCTGCATCTCGAACAATATCTGCGCCTGTATGGTCACATCCAGCGCCGTCGTGGGTTCGTCCGCGATGATCAGGTCGGGATTGTTCAGCATGGCGATGGCGATGGCCACCCGCTGGCGCATGCCGCCCGAAAACTCATGGGGGTAGTTGTCCAGCCGGCTTTGAGGCGAGGGTATGCCCACTTGCGCCAGCGCCCGCACGCAGCGCTCGCGTATCTCGGCGCGGCCGGCGGCAGGGTCGTGGGTATAGATGGCTTCGGCCATCTGTTCGCCCACTTTGAGCACCGGGTTGAGCGTCATCAGCGGATCCTGGAAGATCATGGCGATACGGTTGCCCCGCAGCGTGCGCAGCCTGGCCTCGTCCAGTCCGCGCAGATCCATGCCGTCAAAAAGCACCGAGCCGCCGACGACTTCCCCCGGCGGATCGATCAGGCCCAGCAAGGAAAAACCGGTCACCGACTTGCCGGAGCCCGATTCACCGACCAGGCCCAGGATTTCGCCGCGCCCGACCGTCAGGTCGACGCCGTCGACCGCCAGCCATGCCCCGGCCTCCGTATGGAAGGCCGTCTGCAGGCCCCGCACATCCAGCAATACAGATGATCGATCCATTAGCGCCTCGGGTCCAGACTATCGCGCAGGCGATCGCCGGCGATATTGATGCAAAGAATGAGCAGAAGCAGCGCCACGCCCGGGAAAATGCTGATCCAGTAATCGCCCGACAGCAGATATTCAAAGCCGCTGGCGATCAGCAGGCCCAGAGACGGCTCGGTGACCGGCACCCCCACGCCCAGGAAGGACAATGTCGCTTCCAGCGTGATGGCCGTGGCGATCTGTATGGTCGCGAACACCATCACCGGCCCGATGCAATTGGGCATGAGATGCACCAGCATGATGCGCCAGGCCGGAAAGCCCAGGTTCTGCGCGGCTTCGATGTATTCCTTGCGGCGCTCCTGCAAGGCGCGGCCGCGCATGATGCGGGCATAGTGCGCCCATTGCACCACGACCAGGGCAATGATGACCTTGTCTATGCCGCGCCCGACCACTGCGAGCAATACCAGCGCCACCAGTATGGTGGGAAATCCCAGGATGAAGTCCACCGCCCGCATCACCACGGTATCGATCCAGCCGCCCCGATATGCCGCGAGCAAGCCCAGGGTCACGCCGATGGCCACCGAGATCAGCACGGCGCACAGCCCGACGAACAGGCTGATGCGCAGGCCGTAAAGAATGGCGCTGAGCATGTCACGCCCTTGCGCATCGGTTCCCAGCCAATAGGTGATGGTTTCATCGAAATTGGCGGATCCCGGAGGCAGGCGGCCGTCCATGATGTCCAGCGCCAGCAGGTCGTAGGGATTTTGCGGCGCGAAGAATGGCGCCGCCACGATCAGCAGAATGAGCAGGCCCAGCGCCAGCAGCGACTTTTTCGCCGATGGGCGCGAACGCAGCTTGCGCAGGATTGTCGCGCGCGCGGGCGTCGTGCGCAACGGTTCGACGTGGGGCACGCGATCCACAGGCGCCGTGGCGACGGCCGCCGTGACGACGGCCGCCGCACCGGATGCCGGCTGCTGCTGCGGGGCCGGCGGCGCGGCTTGCCCGGACGCCACAACGCTACGGCGCCCGACGCATTTAAAGATCGAAGGCAAAGTAAACATATCAGGCACGGGCCTCTACGAGCTGCACGCGCGGATCCAGCACGGCATACAGCATGTCGACCACCAGATTGATGATCACGAACAACAAGGTCACCAGCATCACGTAGGCGACGATGACCGGGCGGTCCAGCTTGTAGACGCTGTCTATCAGCAGCTTGCCCATGCCGGGCCATGAAAACACGGTCTCGGTGATGGTGGAATACGCGATCAGGGTGCCGAACTCCATGCCGATGACGGTGACGACGGGAATGAGGATGTTGCGCAGGATATGGCGGCGCACGATGCGGCCCGGCTTCACGCCCTTGGCGCGCGCAAAACGCACGTAATCCTGGCTTTGCGCTTCGGCGACTCCGGTAGCCGTCATGCGCAGCACCAGCGCGATATTGGCGATGGCCAGGTTGACCGCCGGCAAAGCGATATGGCGCCAGCCATCGGCGCTGAAGATGCTCAGGGGCACGCCCATTACCTCGACGGTCGGCCCCCGGCCGGAAGCGGGCAGCCAGCCCAGCCAGACCGCGAAAAACAGGATGAACACCATGCCCTGCCAGAAATTGGGCACGGAAAAACCCAGGGTGGACCCCGCCATGATGCCGCGCCCCAGCCAACGGTCGCGGTACAGGCCGGCGATCAGGCCCAGGGATATGCCCAGGACGCAGGTCAGCGTGATGGCCACCGCCACCAGTTCCAGCGTGGCCGGAAAGCGCTGCAGGATGAGCTGGACGGCGGGCATGCCGTGCACGAAGGAATTCCCCAGGTCTCCGTGCAGCGCGCGCCAGAGGAATACGCCGTATTGCTGCCATAGCGGCAAATCCAGGCCCAGCCGGGCGATCAGGGCGTCGCGCTCGGCCTGGGCCACATCGGGACTGACCAGAAGCTCTATGGGATCTCCGATAGCGTACACGGCGCAAAACACCACCACCGAGACGGCAAGAAGAACCAGCAGGCTTTGCAACAGCCTGCGTACGATGAACAAAGCCAAAACTTTACCCCTTCGCGAAGCGCTCCGGCCTTAGGGCCGGAGATCCTTCCGCCTACTTGGCCGGTGTTGCCGCGGTGGCCATGGTGCGCTGGTCGGCGCGGCCTTCATAGTTGATGCCCTTGCGGTAAGCCCATACGCCGCTTTCCCAGTGCAGGGGGATGTTGGGCATATCGGCCAGGGCGATCTTCACCGCCTGCTGCAGCAGTTCGCTGCGCTTGCCGTCGTCCAGCGTGCCCATGGCCTGCAGATACAGCTTGTCCAGCTCGGGATTGGAATAGCGGCCATAGTTGCTGCTGCCCACGCCCAGGTCCTTGTTGTAGCTCGTGGTCCAGTACTGCAGGAAGTTGCCGGCCTCGCCGGTCTCCTGGCCCCAGCCGCCCAGCGCGGCGCTCATTTCGCGCTTGGCGCGCTTGGGGAAATAGACCGAGCTGGTCATGGTGTCGACCTGCGTCTTGATGCCGATGCGGCTGAGATATTGGGCCACGGCCTGCGTGACTTGCGCGTCGTTGATGTAGCGGTCGTTGGTGGCCGACAAAGTCAGCTCGAAGCCATCGGGGTAGCCCGCCTCGGCCAGCAGCGCCTTGGCTTTCTTGGGGTTGTATTCCAGCGCGGGCGCTTGGTCCATGGCGCCGAACATGCCTTCGGGAAGGAACTGGTTGGCGGGCAATGCCACGCCGTCCATGATGCGCTCGACGATGGCCTTGCGGTCTATGGCCATGGACATCGCCTGGCGCACCTTGGCATTTTGCAGCGGGTTGTCGCCCTTGGGGGATTTGACCTGCGGGCTTTGCTCGCGGCCCGCGTCGAGTTGGAAGAACATGATGCGCACAGAGGGCTTCACCGTATGGCCGAAGCCGCTGTCCTTGATGCGCTTGAGGTCGCGCGCCGCGGGGTTTTCGATCAGGTCGAAGTCGCCGGCCAGCAAGCCGGTCAGGCGGGGCCCGGCGCTGGGCACGGCCGTCATCCTGACTTCCTTCCAGGCGGGCATGTCGCCCCAATATTGCTCGTTGCGCTCCAGGACGATGCCCGAGCCCTTGACGTAAGACTTCAACACATAGGGGCCGGTGCCGATGACGTCTTTGCCGCTGTTGAAATCATTGACGGCCGGCCATGGCGAGGCCACCCCGCAGCCTTCCTTGGGCGTATAGGTCAACTTGCCGTGCTTGACGATGCCGCTCCAGATCATGGGGATGCGCGCCAATTCGTTGGGCAGCACGGGCTGGGGCTTGGCGGTCTTGAGCAGCACAGTGCGCTCGTCCGGGGTTTCGACGGCGATGATGCGGCGCACGGTGTTCGTGCCCCCGCTGCCTATGCCGGTTTCATTGTTCAGGATGCGGCAAAAGCTGAACACCACGTCTTGCGCGGTGAAGGGCTCGCCATTGGAAAAACGCGCCTTCTCATCCAGCCGGAACGTCCAGGTCGTGTCGTCCGTGGCCTCCCAGGATTTGGCCAGCGCCGGTTGCAGCTTCTGGTCGGCGTCCATGGCCACCAGCGGCTGAAAGATATGGTAGACCAGCGCTTCATTCGGCGTCGTCTGATGATAATGCGGGTCCACCGCGGTGGGCTCGGATGCCAGGCCTATTTTGAGCGTCTGCGCCTGGGACAGGCCTGCGCAGGCACAGGCCAGGGCGACAGCGATTATTTTGATACTGGGGTTTACCGTCGGCATTCTGTAATTCCTTAAGGTTGTCTCTGGATCAACGCTGGGCGAAGACGCGGCGCGGCACCGTCGCGGCGCTGAGAGCCTGGCCCAGCCTGTTGCGACACTCGCAGCGGCGGGATCTCGCGGCGCGCACGCCCGCGGCGCTCGCGGCGTAGCGGCAATTCTAGCCAGCGCTTTCTTTCTATACAATTAGAATAAATCGAGAACTCTTTGCTTTATTTAGAAGGTTTATCTAGGGTTAACCCTTGAATTTTACCGTCTCGCATCTCATCCAAGTACCATTGAGGCTCATACCGCCATGCAAAGCCTGGCCATCAAATATTTTTATGAAGTCGCCCTGAAGGGCAGCCTGACCGCCGCATCAGAGGCCTTGCACGTGGCCGTTTCGGCGATAAGCCGGCAGATCGCCGCCCTGGAGGAAGAGGTCGGCGCAACACTATTCGTGCGCAGCGCGCGCGGCATGACGCTGACGGAAGCCGGCCAGATCCTGCTGCGGCACGTCAGGCGTTCGGTGCTGGAAAACGATGCGGTAATCGAATCCATCGCAGCCTTGCGCGGCGGCAGCCGGAGCCCAATACGTATCGCCTGTACGCAAGGCTTGGCCAATGAGCTCGTCCCCAGCACGCTGGCGGCGTTCGGCCGCGTGCGCCCCGAGGCGCGGTTCCGCGTGTGGGTCAGCAGCGCCGAACAGGCGAGCCAGCGGGTGGAGACCGGGGAAGCGGATATCGCCTTGACTTTCAGCACCGTTCCCACCGTGCCGGAGGGCGCGGTCAAAGTCCTGTATGCCAGGGCGGCCCCCGCGCTGGCGGTCATGGCGCGAGATCATCCTCTATCCCGCCATCGCCGGCTGGACATACGCGATCTCGCGGGCTACCCGATCGCATTGACGGACGAAATGACCTCTACCTTCAAGCTTTATCAACTGGCCTCCAATATGGCGGGCACATGGATGGAGCCTCAGGTCTACAGCAATTATGCCGAGGCGCTGCACGCGTATGTGCGCGACAGCCGGGCCATACTGTTCGCCAGCTATGTGTCCATCGGAGAGCGCCTGAAGCCCACGCGGCTGACGGCCATACCCCTGAAGAATCCTGAAATGCACGCGCGCACCGTGCAGGTCCAGGTCATGCGGGGACGCATACTGCCCGACGCCATCGAGCAATTCCTGAACTTCATCATTCAGCGCCTGAACGAGGCCATGGAACGCGCGCCGGCCTGAGCGGAGCCCGCGGCCAAGCGCAGCTGAACGCGGTTGCGCGCAAGGAGGGGCCATGCTGTGGGCAGGGGGCCGATGCGCATCCCGGAGGGTTTGCAACGCGCGCAGCGCGTCGACGAACGAGACGCCACGATAAGCTTGCGCAATAAGCTTGCAATACATGTGCTTCGTAATAAATTGTTCAGCTTTTTGTAAGACATTGCACGTTTGTAGTAGCATCTGGCCATTGACGAGGAGACAACGATGCTTACTGCTTTCTTGCGCCTTGCCAGCCCAACCCGTCTCGCGAGAACCGCGCTTGTCGGCGGCACGGCCTTGGCCCTTGCCTATACGCCCATGGCTGCGCAAGCCAAGGAGCTCGATGTGCCTTATGTGCCCACGCCGCCCGAGGTGGTGGCGCGCATGCTGGATATGGCGCAGGTCGCTCCTTCCGATTACGTCATCGACCTGGGTTCCGGCGATGGCCGCATCGCCATTGCGGCGGTGCGCGACCGCTCGGCCAAGGGCGCCCTGGGCGTGGATATCGACCCGGCCCGAATTGCGGAGGCCGAAGCGAACGCCAAGCAGGCAGGCGTATCGGACAAGGTGCAGTTCCGCAACCAGGACCTGTTCGATACCGACTTATCGCAAGCCAGCGTCATCACCATGTACCTGCTCCCCGATGTGAACATGCTGCTGCGTCCCCGCCTGCTGGATATGCCGCCAGGCACGCGCGTGGTGTCGCATGCCTTCGACATGGACGACTGGGACGGCGATGAGGTCGCCCATATGGGGCAGCGCGTCGTGTATTTATGGATAGTGCCCGCCAAGGTGGGCGGCTCCTGGCGGCTGGAACATCAGGGCCAAGGAAGCGCCGCCGGCCCCTGGACCGTCGACTTCCAGCAGTCCTTCCAGCGGCTGGCCGGCACCGCCCGCGCGGCCGATGGCAGCACGCTGCCCGTCCAGGGACGCCTGCGTGGCGCCGACATCAGCTTTACCATAGGCGAAGGCGAAAAAGCGCGGCGCTACACCGGCCGGGTCGACGGCCAGGCGATGAAGCCCGTGCCGGGCGACGGTACAGTGCAGGGCTGGCGCGCCGCGCGGCGCTGAAGGCGCTCCCATGAGCACCCATGCGGCGGTAACGGGGGACGGCGCACCGGCAATGGGCAGCGGCTTGTCGGTGCTGGACGCGACGGCCATGCTGGTCGGCGTCGTGGTCGGTATCGGCATTTTCGGCTTTCCTCCTTTGGTGGCCCAGCACGCTTGGTCGCCGGCCTCTTATATGGCGATGTGGACCGCGGGCGGCCTGCTGATGCTCGTCGGCGCTCTATGCTATGCGGAATTGGGCAGCGCCTACCCCGATACGGGGGGCGAATACACGTTCCTGGTTCAGGCGTGGGGACGCAAACTGGGCATGCTGTTCGCCTGGGCCCGGGGGACCATCATCCAGACTGGTGCGATCGCGGCGGTGGCCTTCATCTTCGGGGACTACGCACAGCGTCTCTTGCCTCTCGGCGGCCAAGGGCCCGCCTGGTACGCCGCGCTGGTGGTCGCCGTTCTTACAGCCGTCAATATGGCGGGCACGCTGGAATCCCGCCTCCTGCAGCGCTTGCTCACTCTGGCGACCGTGCTCGCCATGCTGATGATCGCAATCGCGGGCCTGATGCTGCCGGGGGCGGCGGGGCTTGACGCAGCGTCCGGCGTAGCGACGCCCGACGTAGCGACGCCCGACGGCGCCGCGGCCTTGGCCTCCCCTGCCGGCCCGGCAAACCTGGCAGGCAGCCTGGGCATGGGCATGGTGTTCGTTCTGCTGACATACGGCGGCTGGAACGAGGCGGCCTATCTGTCCGGGGAGATACGCGATGTGCGCCGCAATATGAGCCGCGTGCTCTTGCTCGGCTCCTTGGTGGTAACCGCCATCTATCTCTTGGTGAACCTGGCCTATTTGCGCGTCTTCGGCCTGCACGAGCTGCGCGGCAGCCAGGCCGTGGGCGCGGACATGATGTCTTTGCTGGCCGGTTCGTGGGCAGCCGTGCTGTTGAGCCTGGTGGTGTGCTGCACGGCGTTGGGCACCATCAATGCTTGCATTTTTACCGGCGCCCGGGTGTATCACGCGCTGGGGCGCGATGTGCCGGCCCTGCATTCTTTGGCCGCATGGCGCAGCCGGGGCGCAACCCCCGCCCGCGCCCTGGCGCTGCAGGGCGCGATCACGCTGCTGCTGATCTGGTTCGGTGCGGTCAGCGAGGGCGGCCTGCAGGCGATGGTGGCCTATACGGCGCCGGTGTTCTGGCTGTTCATGCTCTTGACCGCGCTGGCCGTGATTGTGTTGCGCCGCAGGGATGGCGCGCATACGCGCTCCTTCCGCGTGCCTTTGTACCCCCTGACGCCCCTGCTGTTCGCCGCCACGTGCCTCGCGCTGTTCCTGGCCAGCGCCCGCTATGCGGGCGCCGGAGCCTGGCTGGGCCTGCTGGTCCTGGCGGCCGGCCTGCCTTTACTGTGGTTGCGCAAGGGCGATGCCGCCAAAGGCTGAGCCGCCCTTGGCGCACAGCCAAGGCAAACCCGCGCCCGGATCAAGAGCTGTAATCAAACGCTCGGGCCAGCCGCGCGCCATTCGACGAAAAAGCCCGGGAGGCATCCCGGGCCCGCTTTCTTTCGAGGCATAACCGCCCAATGCGGCCGGCGCGCCGGCCATCATCCCGACACTTTTTTCTCCACATCCCGGGCCATGCCGAGATGCTTCTTGAGCTTCGGCAGCGTCTTCACCGCAAACGCCTTCAAGTCCGGATCCTTCAGCGCGCCCGTGGCGTCTTCGAACAGCTTGACGGCCTCTTCGTGCGCGGCGACGCCGATTTCCTTGGCATAGGCTTTATCGAATTCAGCGTCTTTCATACCCTCCAGTTTTTTCAGTTTGTCCTGTTGCATCGCAGAAGGCGCGGCGGGCGGGGTGATGCCCTTGGAGCCGGCGATCGAGGCCAACTCCTGGTTGGCCGCGGTATGGTCTTTGACCATCAGCGTCGCGAAGGTTTTGACCTCCTCGCTCTTGGCCCGTTCACCGGCCAATTTGCTGGCTTCCACTTCCATGTGACCCGACTCCGCAGCCTTCTGGACGAAGGCTTTGTCTTCCTGAGCCAGCGCTTGGCTTTGCCCTGGAGGCGTCTGGCTCTGCGTGGTGGTCGTGGGGGTCGTCGCCTTGGGCTGTGCAAGCGCCGGTCCGGTAGCCAGCATCGCCATTCCCACGGCGAATGTGGCGCTGTATAAAAAACTTGATTTCATAACCTGATCTCCCAATGCGGGCGTGGCTCGGATCTTCAAGGGAAGCTCCGGCGCCGCCCTTGATCAACCTACTTTCTCGGCCGCCTCTTGATTGATTCCGCTTTCCGCGATCTGGGTCAGCGTCTCATCGGTGGATTTTTCTTCCGCTAGGGTTTCTTTCAGCAAGCGTAGCGCGTCGCTCTGGCTCATCTGCTTGGCCAGCGTGCATAGCGTGCCATAGCTGGAAATCTCGTAGTGCTCGACCTTCTGGGCCGCGGCAATCAGCGCCGCATCGCGGACGGGCCCTTTTTCGATCTCTTCGATGACTTCCTTGCCCTCTTCCACAAGGCCTTCCATGGCCGCGCACTTCATTCTCTTCAGCTTGAGGTCGCAGATTTCTACGATTTGATCGATGCGCTCGATCTGGCCCTGGGTTTCCTCCAGATGCTTGTCGAATGCGGCGGACAGGGTCGTGTTGGTGGACGCGCGCGAAAGCTTGGGCAAGGCCTTGGTCAATTGCTTTTCAGCACTGTAAATGTCTGAAAGCATGTGGACGAACAGGTCTTGAAAAGTTCGGGTAGTCATGATGGCTCCAAATTCTGGTGGCATGCGCCCGGAAAAGCCGGACGGACCGAGAATCCAGCAAGCGATGTACCGGAGCGATCGATGACGCTGTAAAAAGACAAACCCCCGCCAGGGTGATCTGGCGGGGGTTTGGGGAATAAGGAGCCTGACGATGACCTACTTTCACAGACGTACGTCCACTATCATCGGCGCAAAGGCGTTTCACGATCCTGTTCGGGATGGGAAGGGGTGGGACCACCTTGCTATGGTCGTCAAGCGTAAGGGGTTGCCGTGCGGCCCTTAGGGGGGCGCGCGCAGCCAATCCGGGAAGAAGCGCCTGGCGGGCGGTGCAGCATCGGAGGGACGCTACGGGCAGCTTGCCAGCAACTTGCGTAATTGGGCGGTGTGTTCATCGGGCGGTACGGGCCGCGATGTATGCGCCAGGGCGGGCTTGGGCCCTGGCGTCTTTCATTTATTTGAACGGCACTTAAAATCGCATAACCTGCAAGGTTATAGGATCAAGCCGCACGGGCAATTAGTACTGGTTAGCTACATGCATTGCTGCACTTATACACCCAGCCTATCAACGTCCTGGTCTCGAACGACCCTTCAGGGGGGTCTAGCCCCCGGGATACCTAATCTTCAGACGAGTTTCCCGCTTAGATGCCTTCAGCGGTTATCTCTTCCGTACATAGCTACTCGGCAATGCCATTGGCATGACAACCGATACACCAGCGGTACGTCCACTCCGGTCCTCTCGTACTAGGAGCAGGCTCCGTCAAGTATCCAACGCCCACGGCAGATAGGGACCAAACTGTCTCACGACGTTTTAAACCCAGCTCACGTACCTCTTTAAATGGCGA
>Ga0180220_1000691_pt1 | contig 31841 bp, 28 predicted proteins | sample eDN5th37CBELigBY_FD_151335 | JGI IMG/M metagenome (GOLD analysis project Ga0180220, IMG submission 151335) | Enriched backyard soil microbial communities from Emeryville, California, USA - eDNA 5th pass 37_C BE-Lig BY (version 2) (version 2) | ecosystem: Environmental > Terrestrial > Soil >... | reverse complement strand
GGCTGGCCCTGCGCGGCGAATACGTGGTGGGCGGCATTGCCTGCCGGCCCGCATTCCAGCACTTCACCGACGCTTGCGACGCATATACCCCCGAGCGCGTGGCGGCGATCACCTGGGTGCCCGAGGCCGAGATTCGCGCGGCGGCCGAGGCCATCATGGCGGCGAGCAAGATTGCCTACCATGCATGGACGGGCGTCGGCCAGCACAGCAACGCCAGCCAGACCGAGCGTGCGATCGCCACGCTGTATGCCTTGACGGGCTGTTTCGACACCAAAGGCGGCAACGTGGTGTACAACCGCCAGCCGGCCAACCGCGTCAATTCGATCGATCTGTTGCCCGAAAGCCAGCGCCGCAAGGCGCTTGGCCTAAGCAGCCGTCCGCTCGGCCCGCCGGCCACGGGCTGGATCACGGCACGCGACTTGTACGATGCGATCATCGACGCCAGACCTTATCAAGTGCGCGCTTTCATGGGCTTCGGCAGCAACCCCGTCGTGGCCCATGCCGATCCCGAACGGGCGCATGAAGCCTTCGCCAAACTGGATTTCCACGTGCATTGCGATCTGTTCGAGACGCCCACCACACACTACGCGGACATCGTGCTGCCGGTGAGTACGCCATGGGAGCGCGAGGGCCTGCGCATCGGCTTCGAGGTCAGCGCCGAGGCCGAGGAGCACATCCAATTGCGCCAGCGCATGATTTCGCCGCGCGGAGAGTCGCGTTCCGACAACGATATCGTGTTCCAACTCGCCACCCGCCTGGGCATGGACGAGGCGTTCTTCGGCGGCGACCTCGAGGCGGGCTGGAACCACATGCTGGCTCCATTGGGCCTGGACGTGGCAACGCTGCGCAAGCAGCCGGAGGGCGTGCGCCGCCCGCTCCGGCAGGCGGAGCGCAAGTACGCCGCCGCGTGCGAAAAAGGCGTCAACGGCTTTGCCACGCCGACCGGCAGGGCGGAGCTGTATTCGGAAAAGCTGCATCGCCACGGCTACCCACCGGTGCCCCGATTCGTGGAACCGGTCGAGCATCCGGCGGCCGAAGAGGCCGCCGCCTATCCTTATGTGCTCAGTTCGACGAAGAGCGGCTACTACTGCCACAGCCAGCATCGGATCATTGCGTCGTTGCGCAAGCGCGCTCCGTTTCCGGTGGTCGAGGTCCATTCGCAGCTTGCGGCGCGCCATGGCGTGCGGGACGGCGACTGGATGCTGGTGACCACGCGGTCGGGACGGGCACGCTTCAAGGCCCGGTTCAACGACTCGCTGCATCCGGGCGTGGTGATGGCCGAATATGGATGGTGGCAGGCATGCGACGACCTTGGCCAGCCCGGCTATCCGGTGTCCGGTCCGGAAAGCAGCAACTTCAATGCGCTGGCCGGTTCGAAACATGCCGATCCCTTGAGCGGTTCAGTGCCGCATCGCTCGCTGATGTGCAATATCGCCCTGGATCCGTCGCTGGACACGCACAGGCGCCGATGGACCGGCTTCAGGCCGTTTCGCGTAGCCGGCTTGCGGCCCGAGTCGAACGGCGTCACTTGCCTCGAGTTCGAGCCGGTGGACAATGGCCTGCTGCCCGATTATCAGCCGGGCCAGCATGTTGCCATCAGGATCGCCAGCGTGCCTGCGCATGGCGAAGTGACCCGCACGTATTCGCTGGTGGGTGCGGCCCGCCAGGCCGAGCGGCGCTCGTATCGTATCGCCGTGAAACACGTGCCGGGGGGCGCGTTTTCGGGCTATGCGGCCGAGAACCTACGCCGCGGCGATGTGGTGCGCCTGCAAGCTCCCGGCGGGAGCTTCGTCATGCCGCTCGTGTCGTCTCTTCCGGTGGTGCTGATTGCCGGCGGGGTGGGCATTACTCCGTTCCTGAGCTACCTGGAATCGCTGGCGCTTGGCGATGCGTCTCCCGAAGTGGTGCTGCATTACGCCAACCAGAACAGCCGCAGCCATGCCTACAAGGCCCGGCTCGACGAGTTGAACGAGCGCCTGGACAACCTCACCCTGATCAATTACTACGAGTCGCCCTTGGCCGGCGACCGGGTGGGGGACGACTATCAGCGCGTGGGCCGGATTTCATCCTGCGCCATATCGGACCACTACATCGAGCGCCGCGCCCGCTTCTATATGTGCGGGCCGCAGCCCATGATGCAGGCGATGACCGATGCGCTGGTAAAGCGCGGTGTTCCGGCTTTCGACATCTTCAAGGAAGAGTTTCGATCTCCCGCGGCGCCCATTCCGGCCAGCCGGCAGAAGTTCCATGTGCATTTCGCGCGTTCACAGTGCAAGGCGACGTGGAGTCCGGCCGATGGCACTTTGCTGGCGTTCGCCGAGGCGCTGGGCATCGCCATGCCCAGCGGATGCCGGGTGGGGCAATGCGAAAGCTGCGTGCTGGACGTGCTTTCCGGACGGGTGCGGCATCTCGTGCCCATGGCCGAAGCGGCCGAGGACAAATGCTTTACGTGCCAGGCTATTCCGGGGTCCGATCTGGTGCTGGACATATAGCGGCCTGCGTCGGACGACGCGATGGGAACAAGGCTATCGCGATTCATGGCCGGATGGGCAGTCCGACCTGTTCGCGCAGGCGTATGTCGCCGCCCCGGCGGGAGGATTCGATGGCGGCCGCGCAGACTTCCAGATTGGCCAGGCCCCAGCGGCCGTCATGGATGGCGGGCGCGCGGCCGGTGATGGCATCGTGGAATTCCGCCATGACCAGGTCGCGCGGGCTGCGGTTGGTGGGCAGGGCGATGTCTTCGACGCCCTGCGGCGTGAACACGTGCAGGCCCTGGGGCGACTGGCGTATGTCGCCGCCTTCGCAACTGACCAGCGTCAGGCCGAAGAAGGGCTGCAGCGGCGCGTCGGCAGGGATGGCGCCGCGGGCGCGCGCCTGCTTGGCGGCCAGTTCGGCCTGTGGATCGGAACCGCCGGCCGATGTCTTGGGCCGGCTGCCGGGCGGTTGAAGATGCCCCCATTCGGACACGTTGAAGGTCAGGTCCATGCTGGAGAAGCGGCCGTAGCCGTTGTAGACGGCGGTGGCCGCCGCGCCGTCGGCGAAATCCAGATAGGCGACATGAGCGCCTATGACGGGACGCGAGGGGTCCATGTCGAAGGTGCGCGCGCGCACGCTTTGCGCTTTGCCCCCGCACAGCAGCCTGATGATGTCGAACTGGTGCGACCCCTGGCGGTAGGCGACCCCGCCGCCCTGCCGTTCGTCCAGTTCGTCGGGGCGGCGCGGGCGATAGACCCAGTCGGTGTAGCACCAGGTGTTGACCATGCGCACGCGCCCCAGTTTGCCGGTGTCGATGATGCGCCGCATGGCGTGTATGGGCATGTCGTAGCTGTGCGAGTGGCCCACCAGCAGGATCACGCCCGCCCGCTGGGCGGCCTGCACCATGGTGCGCGCTTCGTCCAGCCCCGTCGCCATGGGTTTCTCGACCAGGACGTGAACGCCGGCCGAACAGGCTTGCAGCACGTGCTGCGGATGCAGAGCGGTGGGTGTGGCGATGTAGACCGCTTGCAGCCCGGGATGGGCCAGCATGGCCTGCACGCTGTCGTAACCCTTGGCACCCAGGCCGGCCAGCGCCTCGCTGCGCACCTGCGCCGAAGGTTCGGCCGCGGCGGCCAGGCGAAAGCCGGGATGGCGGGCGATGGCGGGCAGGAATGCCCGGCCCGCCGCGCCCAGGCCGGCGATGCCGATGGCGACCGGGTCGGTGCGCGGGGCGCTCATGAGGCGCTCTCGTCCGGCGACGGTTTGGCGCGGATGGATGCCTGGCCTGCGGGCACGGGGCGTGTCTCGGGAGCTTGGCCGGGTTCCCTGACGGCGGCTTGCGCCATTTCATCCACGTTCAGGTTCTCGATGATGGCGACGAGAGAGCGGCGTGTGACCGCCAGGTCTTCGTCGGGAATGCCGGTGATGGCGATGCGGTTGGTTTCTTCGGCCAGGGGGACGATCAGGTTGCGCAGCGCCGCGCCCTGCGGGGTAAGAAAGATGCGGATCTGCTTGTTGTTGCCGGGCAGTTTCCGGCGCGTGATGTAGCCCTGTTTTTCCATCGCCTGCAAGGCGCCGAAAGCGGTGGATTCCATGATGCCCGCCTGTTCGCTGAGCTGGCGCTGCGTCATGCCGTCGAGCTGCCACAGGATGCGCAGCAGCGTCCAGTGTCCGTATAGCACGCCGTGCTGGCGCAGGCGTGACTGAAGCGCACGCGACGAACCGCGAAAAGCCACCTTGATCAGGTGGAGGATGCGTTCATGGGGGCCTGTTTCGCGCAGGAGCGCAGGCGAGGCTTCGTCTTCCGGTGCGTAGCGGGTAGGAGTCACGGGTGTCCTAAAAACTTTGGTACCAAAGTCATTCTAGGCCAATACACTGAAATTTGGAATGTATTCGAAGTGATGCCCTTCAAAAACTGGATAGCTATCATAGGATTCCGTTCCGATTTTCAGAGTACTACCTCCCGCTAATCAGGGATTTCCCGGCATTCAATATCAAATTGATATAGATGAGTTGTATTTTTAGGTACCGAAGTTTATTATCGAGTCGAAGGCTTGAAAATGGAACGCCATTCCGGCTGCTTCGGCCGCCTCGCACGGGCGGCGGCTGCCCACTTACGACAGAGGAAACCACGATGTTGACTGCTGAACTGAACGCCAAGCTCACCCAGGTGTCGCGGGGCACTCCCATGGGCGAGTTGCTGCGGCGCTACTGGCAGCCGATTGCGGCTGCCGTCGAACTCGAAAAAGCCTGGACGAAACGGGTAAGGCTGCTGGGCGAAGACCTGGTGCTGTTCCGCGATCGGCAGGGCAAGCCGGGCCTGATCGCCGAACAATGCCCGCATCGGCGCGCCTCGTTCGCGCATGGCATTCCCACCCGGGACGGCATCCGATGTCCGTATCATGGCTGGGAATTCAATAGCGCCGGACAGTGCCTGAACCAGCCTTACGAGCCCGACAACCAGGCCTTTCGCGACTCGGTGGCGACCACGGCCTATCCGGTGCAGGAACTGGGCGGGCTGCTGTTCGCCTACCTGGGTCCCCAGCCGGCGCCGCTGCTGCCGCGCTTCGACGGCTTCGTGGCCGAAGGCACGATCCGCATGATGGGACGCACGCTGCTGCCGGTGAACTGGCTGCAGGTCATGGAGAACTCTCTCGACCCCATCCATACCGAATGGCTGCATGGCCATCATTACGAATTCCAGAAAGAACAGGAAGGCATCAAGGTGGCCATCAGCGCCAGGCACCAAAAGATCGACTTCAAGGAGTTCGAGTTCGGCATCACCAAGCACCGCCTGCTCGAGGGCCATTCCGAAGAGTCGGACGATTGGCGCGTCGGCCATCCTATCGTGTTTCCCAACATGCTGGCGGTGGGTAACGGGGGCGACCGCAATCGCTATTACTCGTTCCAGATACGCGTGCCGGTGGACGACGAGCACACCATGCATCTTTGGTACAACGCCTATCAGCCGCCGGCGGGGGCCCAGGTGCCCGGGCACCTGCTGGACACCGTGCATGTATACGACGTGCCCTATAAAGACGAGAACGGCGAATTCATCGTCGACAACGTCGACGGCCAGGACATGATGGCGTGGGTCACCCAAGGGGCGGTGGCCGACCGCACGCAGGAACACCTGGGCTCGTCCGATGTGGGCATCGCCTTGTATCGCCACGTGTTGCGGCGCGAACTCAAGAAGCTCGAAGAGGGCAAAGACCCCATGGGCCTGGTGCGCGATGCGGCGCGCAATACCTGCATCGAACTGCCCAACGAGCGCGACAAGCATCACAACAGCGACGGCTTCTCCAGCTTCATGCTGCGCACCCACGCCAAGTATTCGCCCATTGCTTCCGACTTGGTGAGCATCTTCGAGCCCGGCAGGACCCAAGAGCGAACCGAACCCGCAGAAAGCCTCTACTGAAAGGAACCGCCATGACGCTGGACGAAGCAAAGCGCAAACTGATCGACGCGGGCAAGATACTCGAAGATGCGGGGCAGGGCGATCTCACTCGCGGCCACGTGTCGATACGCGTGCCGGGCGACCCCACGCTTTTCCTGATGAAGCCGCACAGCCACGGCTTCGATGAAATCACGCCCGAAAACATCGTGGTCTGCAATCTGGAGGGCGAGAAGGTCGATGGGCAAGGCAAGCGCCACAGCGAGGTCTTCATCCACTCCGAGATCTACCGGGTGCGGCCCGACGTGAACAGCGTCATCCATTCCCATCCCGCCCACGCCGTGGCCCTGTCGGCCACCGGCCGGCCGCTGCGACCCATCAGCCAGCCGGCGGTCGCCTTTGCCGACGGGCTGCCGTACTACACCGACACCATCAATCTCATCCGCAGCCAGGAAATGGGCCGGGGCGTGGCGCAAGCCCTGGGCGCCTGCAAGGCGGTGCTGATGCGCAATCACGGCGTGGCGCTGGCCGGCAAGACGGTCGAAGAGGTCACCATACTGGCCATCATGCTGGACAACGCCTGCCAGATCCAGCTGCTGGCCGAAGCGGCCGGGGGCATAGGCCAGGAGTTCTCGGCTCAAGAGGTCGAGAAGCTGCACTTCGACATCACGCGTCCCGCCCAATACGAAGTCAATTTCGACTATCTGCGGCGACGCTCGCTGAGAAAGGCGGCCTAGCCGCGCAAGTCCAACCATAACGATACCGATCGGCATGCCGGCTGCAGCGGCGTGCCCACCCAGGAGACACACATGCTGAAGCGCAAAACCCTGAAAGTGCTGGCGGCGGCCGTCGCCGCCGCGGCCTGTCATACCTTGGCGCCCATGGCGCAGGCGGCGGAAGACCTGGCCACGTACCAGGGGTCCGATCGCCACGAGCGCCTGGTGGAGGCCGCCAAGAAAGAAGGCGAGCTCACCGTCTACCATGCCTATCCCAAGCTGACGGTGGCCATCGACGCCTTCAGCAAGAAGTACGGCATCAAGGTGAAGAACTGGCGTGCCGGTTCCGAGGCCCTGCTGCAGCGCATTGTGTCCGAGGCGCGCGGCGGCCGGCACGATGTGGACATCGTGCAGAACAATGCCCCCGAGAACGAGGCCCTGCATCGCGAGGGCCTGTCGCGGCCGGTATGGTCGCCCCATTTCGCCGACCTGCGCGCCAAGGCCGTGCCCGGGCATCAGGCCTGGGTGGGCCTGACCATGGACGTCTGGACCGCCGCCTACAACACCGAAAAGGTCAAGGCCGAGGACGTGCCGAAGCGCTACGAAGACCTGCTCGACCCGAAATGGAAGAACAAGCTGGGCGTGGAGGCCTTCAACTTCGCCTGGTTCGGCACTTTGCTGCAGACCATGGGCGAAGAAAAGGGCCGCAAACTGTTTTCCGACATCGTCTCCGCCAACGGCATGTCGTTTCGCAAGGGGCATTCGCTGCTGACCTCGCTGGTGGCCTCGGGCGAGGTGCCGCTCGCCCTGACGGTTTACAGCTGGAATCCCGAGCAGCTCAAGACCAAGGGCGCGCCCATCGAGGGGCTGGCCCTGGATCCCGTCATTGGCCAGTTCAGCACGCTGGCCGTGCTGAACCAGGCGCCTCATCCGAACGCCGCGTTGCTGTTCTACGATTTCATGCTGGACGAGGGCCAGAAGATACTCGCCGACATGGACTATGTCGTGGTCACCGAGAAGATCAAGACGCCCTTCACGGGCGTGGATGTCACCATGGTCGACCCGGGCCAGGCGCTGGACCGGCAGGACGAATGGATGAAGTCTTTCGAGCAGGTGCTGGGCAAGACGCCCTGAGAGGCAGACAAGGGACCAGTGCTGGTGGAATGCCGCCCAAAGGCGGCGTGGCCGGCGGGGCGGCATGAAGTTTGCTATGTGGCCGCCGTGGGCGCCGCCGGGCTTTTTTGCGTACTCTTCGGTCGAGCGCAAGCCTTGCGCCCGTACGGAGAGCACATCATGGAAGACAAATTTCGCTACTTGTCCGAACGCATTGCGCAATGGGCCGGAACGCCCTGGTCCTTTTCCATCGCGATCGGCCTTGTCCTGCTATGGGCGGTGTCCGGCCCCGTGTTCGGGTATTCGGATACCTGGCAGCTTGTCATCAACACCGGAACCACCATCATCACCTTCCTGATGGTTTTCCTCATCCAAAATACCCAGAATCGCGACGCCATCGCCGTCCAGCTCAAGCTGGACGAGCTGCTGCGGGTGGTCAAGGGCGCGCGCACCGGCATGATCAACGTCGACCAACTGAGCAACGCTGAGCTCCAGGAGCTTCGGCGCCATCTAGAGGAAATAGGCCGCGACGAGGGGTGCGACCTGGCCTCCATCGAAGCCAAGGTCACCTCGCACAGCCGGCGCCGACATGAAAAATCCGGCGCTTCGTCGGAGGAAACACAATCCGAGCAGTCCGTCGAATTCGAGATAGAGAAAAAAGCCAAAGACGGCGAAGACGGCAAGCCGACGTGATGGGCATGCCGGATTTCGGGCCGGCCGTCTTCGCGCGGCCCGCCACGGCGGGCGGCATGTCTCGATGAAGGCCCGGGCGCTGCCGCACGCCCCGGCGTTGGCGCCGAATTCACAGCGCTGCAATGGCCCGTAGCGTAAAATGGCGGGGATTCATTGCAGGTTCTCCCATGACATTTGTAGTAACCGAGGCATGCATCCAATGCAAATACACGGACTGCGTCAGTGTATGTCCCATGGACTGCTTCTTCGAAGGCCCCAATTTCCTTGCCATCCATCCCGACGAGTGCATCGACTGCTCCATCTGCGTGGCCGAATGCCCGGTGGGAGCCATCGTCAGCGACCAGGAAATCCCCGATGATCAGCGGCATTTCATAGAAATCAATCGCGTTCTGTCGCAGGATCCCCGCTATCGGCGTATTTCGCGGGTTCAGAGCCCCTTGCCCGACCATGAAAAATGGGCCGGAATCAAAGACAAGCTGGCTCTTCTGGATTACCGCGCGTCCGTCGGATCGTAAGGCGGAAGGCTCCGGCCACAGGTTTATTGCGCGGGGCTTGGGCCTCGAGGGCAACTGCCTCTTACCCTCCCTATGCTAAAGTGCTGGCTGATCACCGCCCGGGGCGGTCAGTTGATAGGGATGAGTCATGCCACAAGCAACGGCATCTTGGTCCGAGCTTCTGAGCGGCCGCAACGGTTTGCGCTCGATCGCCCTGGCCGGCGGCGTCGCCTTGCACGCCGTGAATGTATATATCGTGGCTACGATACTTCCGTCGGTCGTGCGCGACATCGGCGGTTTGTCCTATTACGCCTGGAACATGACTTTGTTCGTGGTGGCGTCCATACTCAGTTCGGCCCTGTCTCCCAAGACGCTCGACAAGTTCGGCCCGAGACGCGCGTTCATGGTCGCTATCGCGGTATTTGCTCTGGGCACCACCGTGTGCGCGCTGGCGCCAACCATGGGATGGATGCTGGCCGGCCGCACCCTGCAGGGCTTCGGCGGCGGGCTGCTGCTGGGCCTCAGTTATTCTTCGGTCCGCATCGTATTCGAAGAACGCCTGTGGCCCAAGGCCATGGCGCTGGTGTCCAGCATGTGGGGCGTGGCGACGCTGGCGGGCCCAGCCATAGGCGGAATCTTCGCCGACGCGGGCTATTGGCGCTGGGCCTTCGGGGCTGTGTTACCGGTCGCTTTGTTTTTGGCTTGTCTCGTCCGGACTCAGATTGCCGCCAAGTCGTCGGCGCCACGCGGCTCCGGCCCAGTGCGTATTCCCTTGCCTCAAATCGGCCTGCTCGTCGTGTCGGTGCTGATCGTCTCCGTGGCCAGCCTTTCCGAGCACGTCGGCTGGAGCGCGCTGGGAATCGCCGTGGCGCTGTTGGTCGGTGCGGGGGTGGCGCGGCTGGATGCCCGCGACGTTACTCGCCTTATGCCCATCGGCGCCTATGATCTCGACCGGCTGGGCAGTATCTATGCCTGCGTGGCTTTGGTCAGCATAGGTATTACGGTTGAAATGTTCGTGCCCTATTTTCTGCAGGTGCTGCACGGGCATTCGCCGCTGGCCGCGGGCTACCTTAGCGCCCTCATGTCGGCGGGCTGGACGATGGGCGCCGTCACAAGCACCAGCCGCTCTCCCGCAACTGCCGACTTCTACGTGCGCGTCGGACCCATCGTGTCGGCCCTGTCGTTGGTCATTCTCGGGCTGCTGCTTCCCTGGGCGCCGTTGCAGGACGCCGTGCTGCGTTGGGTGGTCATCATACCGCTGGTGGGGGTGGGGCTGGGCATCGGCATGTGCTGGCCCCATCTGCTGACTTACGTCTTCAAGGTGGCGCCCGCGGGCCAGGAAAACATGGCCTCGTCGGCCATCATCACCACTCAGCTATACGCCATGGCCCTGGGCGCAGCGATAGGCGGGGTCATCATCAATGCGGCGGGCTTCACGGACCCGGGCGGCGTGCAGGGCACCGCCCAGGCCGCCCTTGCCCTGCTGCTCGTCATCGCCCTGGCGCCCGGCCTCGCTGCCTATTTCGTGACCAGGGTGGTGCGGGGCCGCAGGCAATTACGGGATTAGGGGCCGCTCATCGTACGCCGGGCACACGCGGGCGGTCTTGGCCGGCCACGCCGGCCGACTCAACCGGCCTTGGGCAGGCGGAAGCGCTCGGGATCGGGACCGTGGCGGGCGGTTTCATCGTGCAGCGGCGCAATGGCCGCCAGATCGTCGGCGTCCAGCTTGAAGTCGAAAATATGGAAGTTCTCGCGGATGCGCTCGGGCGTGATCGACTTGGGGATCACGACATTGCCCAATTGAATATGCCAGCGCAGCACCACCTGGGCAAGCGATCGCCCATGCTTGGCGGCAATGGCCTTCAGCGCGGGGTTGTCCCACAGCAGGCCATGCCCCAAGGGGCTCCATGATTCGGTCACGATATTGTGCTCGGCATGGTACTGGCGCAGCTCGGGCTGCTGGAAGCGCGGGTTGAGTTCGATCTGATTCACCACCGGCAGCACGCCGGTTTCGTCCAACAGGCGCTGCAGATGCCCGATATTGAAATTGGAGACGCCGATGGACTTGACCCGGCCTTCGTCGCGCAGGCGGATCAGGGCCTCCCACGATTTGACGTACAGGCCGATCTTGGGGGCGGGCCAGTGGATCAGGTACAGGTCCAGGTAGTCCAGCCCCAGTTTTTCCATGCTTTCGTCGAATGCGGCCAGAGTTTCATCGTAGCCGTGCCGATCGTTCCATAGCTTGGTGGTGATGAAGAGCTGGCGGCGGTCCACGCCGCAGTCGCGGATCGCTTCGCCGACGCCTGCTTCGTTGCCGTAGATGGCCGCCGTGTCGATCAGGCGATAGCCTGTGCCGATGGCGGTTTTCACGGTATCTGCGACGATGTCGTTCTCGACCTGCCACACGCCGAAGCCCAATTGGGGTATGGCATTGCCGTCGTGCAGTTTGATGGTGTTTAGAATATTGGACATAGTGCTCTCCGTGATGCGTGAACGGGTTATGCTGGACCTGGCGCAAAAACGGCCGGCGCAGGTTCGTCGTGACCGATTATACGTATGTTACAAAGCATGCCGAAGAGGCGTCCGCATTTCGTCCGGACGCGGCGTGCCGTTTATTTCAAGGAGCAGTACGTGAGCATCCATACCGAAGTCAAGCGCATCAGCGTGCCGCAACTCATGGCTTATAAAGGCGAGCAGAAAATCGCTTCGCTCACCTCTTATAGCGCGCCCTTTGCCCGCTTGCTCGACGAACACCTCGACATGATTCTCATCGGCGACTCCACCGCCATGGTGGGCTACGACATGCCCAGCACGCTGGGCATCACGCTGGAGCAGATGGCCGCGCACGCGGCGGCGGTGGTGCGGTCCACGCGCCGGGCCTGCATCATCGTGGACATGCCTTTCGGCACCTACCAAGAGTCGCCGTCGCAGGCCTTTCAAAGCGCCGCCCGCATGCTGGCGCTGTCGGGCGTGGCCGGCGTCAAGATGGAAGGCGGCGCCGCCCTGGCGCCCACCACCGAATTCCTGGTCGAGCGCGGCATTCCGGTGCTGGCCCACGTGGGGCTCATGCCCCAGTACGTCAATACCATGGGCGGCTTCAAGGCCCAGGGCATGACCGACGAATCGGCCGAGCGCATCTACAACGACGCCCTGGCCCACGAAAAAGCGGGGGCTTTCGGCCTGGTGCTCGAGGGCGTCGCCGAAGGGCTGGCGCGGCGCATCACCGAAGACGTTTCCATTCCCACCATCGGCATCGGCGCCTCGCCCGACTGCGACGGACAGATCCTGGTCACTGAAGACATCCTGGGCCTCACGGGCGGCCGCATTCCCAAGTTCGCCCGCCAGTTCGCCGACGTGGGCGCGCTGATCAGCCAGGCGGTGGGGCAGTATGCCGACGAAGTGCGTTCAGGCGCCTTCCCGGCGCTGGAAAACTGCTTCGGCGTCAAGAAGCAGGGCTGAACACGTGGTACAGATATCTTCTTCGCTCGCGGGTGTGTTGCTGTTCGTCGCCGGCCTGCTGGCCGGCCTCGTGGGCTATTTCCTATATGCGCGGCGCGAGGCCGCCGCCGTTCGTTCGCGCCTGGCTGTGGCCGAGGCCGCCATCGAACAGCATCGAAGCAGCGCCGAACGCCTGCAGGCCGGGCTGAGCCAGGCCGAACAACGGCTTCAGGCGCTGGCCGATGAAAAAAACCGGCTCGACCGCGAACTGGCGCATGCGCTGGCGGATGCGGCGGGACTGCGCGAACGGCTGGTCGAGGCGCGCCAGGGCCTGACCGCCAAGGAAGAATCCCTGCATGCCGCCGCTCAGCGGCTTGCCGACGCCGAAAAAGAACTCTCCAGCCTGCAGGCCACCCATGCCGAGAAGCTGGCCGGCTATGAAGAACTCAAACAGTCGCTCGAGCAGTCCCGCCAGCAGCTCAAGACCGAATTCCAGAATCTGGCCAACCAGATCCTCGAAGAAAAGGGCAAGACCTTCGCCCATACCAGCCAGGCTTCGCTCGACGCGCTGCTCAAGCCCTTCCGCGAACAGATTCACGGTTTCCAGCAGCGCATCAACCAGGTGCATGACGAGGCCGTCAAGGGCAATGCGGCGCTGGGTACGGAAATCAAGCAGGTGCTCGAGATCGGCCTGAAAATGAGTACCGAGGCGAGCACCCTGGCCAGCGCCTTGCGGGGCGAGAAAAAAACCACCGGCAACTGGGGCGAGATCCAGCTCGAGCGCAGCTTGCAATTGGCCGGCCTGATGCCGGGCGACCACTACGAGGCCCAGGCCCACTTCAAGGACGAAGTCGGCAATCACCGCCATCCCGACTTCATCGTCAAGCTGCCGGACGACAAGCACATGGTCATCGACAGCAAGGTCTCGCTGGTGGACTACGACCGCGCCATCGGCGCAGAAGCCGAGGCCGAGCAGCGGGCGGCGCTGGATGCGCACGTCAAGGCCGTGCGCAATCACATCGACGACCTGTCACGCAAAGACTACAGCAACCTCATCGGCATGCGCAGCCCCAGCTTCGTGCTGATGTTCATGCCCATCGAACCGGCCTACATCGAGGCGCTCAAGCACAACCGCGATCTGTTCGACTATGGCTATCAGCGCAATGTGGTGATGGTGTCGCACACCACGCTGATGCCTATCCTGCGCACTGTCGCCAACCTGTGGCGCATCGCCCGCAGCAACCAGGAGGCGCACGAACTCAGCGCCCGCGCCGGCGAAATCTACAATCAGGTCGTGGTGGTGGCCGAGAACCTCAAGAAGCTGGGCGACACCCTGGGCACGGTCAGCAACCACTACAACCGCACCGTCACCTCCCTGGCGGGCCGCCAGGGCCTGTACGGCAAGGCTTCGCGGTTCAACGAGCTTTCGGCCAAGGCAAACAAGACCATGCCCGAGCTCGAACCCCTGCACACCGACTTCCAGACCGAAAAGCTGGAGCTCATCGTCTCTGCGCCGCTGCTGGAAAAAAGCGATTCGGCCGGGCAGGATGGGGAACTGCAACAGCCCGAGACGCCGGAGCAGGGCGCAACCGGGCAAGCGGACATGTCGGGGCAGGATGCAGCGCCTGGTCGAAGCGATACATTCGACGAGGCGGAGCCCGGCAGCGGGGCTTCCCACAGGCCATGAGATCGCTGCGCAATGCCCGCCTGATGGCGGGCGCGCCGCTGCCGGTGCGCGACGGCATTGCGCCCAGCCGGGTCTATTTGCCCATGGGGCCATGGGCCACGGTATTCGATTTCCTGGCTGAACGCTTCCGCTTCATGCCCGCCGACCTGCTGCGCCAAAGGCTGGAGAACGGCGACATCGTCGATGAAGCCGGCTCGCCCCAGCGGCCCGACTCGCCTTACGTCCCGCATCGCTGGCTCTGGTACTACCGCATCGTGCCGGACGAGCCGGTGGTGCCCTTCGAGCTGGACATACTGCATGCCGACGACCGGATCATCGTCATCGACAAGCCTCATTTCCTGGCCAGCATCCCGGGCGGACGCCACCTGCGCGAAACCGCCTTGATCCGCTTGCGCGACCGCTTCGGCCTGCCCGGTCTGACCCCCGTGCACCGGCTCGACCGCGACACCGCCGGCGTCATGCTGTTCTGCCGCGATCCGGCCAGCCGGGGGGCTTATCAAAGCCTATTCCAGTCCCGGGAGGTCGCAAAGGAATACGAAGCCATCGCCCCATGGCGCGACGATCTTCTGCTGCCCTACGTCCATCGAAGCCGCCTGGAGCCCGGCGAGCCGCATTTCACCGTGGTGGAAACCCCGGGCAAGCCCAATAGCGAGACCCGCATCGAGCTGATCGCCCGCTGCGGTCCCCTGGCTCATTACCGCCTGCTGCCCACCACCGGCCGCAAGCACCAATTGCGCGCCCACATGAGCGCCCTGGGCATTCCCATTTGCAACGACACTTTCTATCCCCGCTGGCAGCCGCCGCCCATGGAGGACGACTACAGCCGGCCCTTGCAGCTGCTGGCCCGGGCCGTGGAGTTTGTCGATCCCTTCAGCCGCCAGCCTCGCCGGTTCGAGTCCCGGCGGGAACTGTGTTCTTTAGCCGGGGGGCGCGGGGTAATGAATGTTCCCAAATACCCAGACGCCATAAACACCTAACGATTAAGTAGTTCCCTAGACCGCCCCCATCCCCCCAAACTATCCCTCTCTGAACGAATACGGGGTGAGCGCGTGCTGCGCCTGTCCCGTCGCCGCCTGCTCGCGCCTTCGCGCGCATCGAACCGCCCGGAAGGCCGGGCGGCCCCGCCGGAGCGGGCGGCACAGAAAGGATAGGGAACAGCTTGACCACCGCCACACCTCTGCTCGACCAGGAAACCCGCCAAAAGTGGCTGGCCCTGCTCGATACCCTCGCCGCCATCAGCGCCCGGCACCCCGATGCCGTGTTCGCCTCTTCTCTGGCGGCCGAGGACATGGTGCTGACCCACGCGATTTTCGAGGCACAGCTGCCCATCGAAATATTCACGCTCGACACCGGCCGCCTGCATCCCGAAACGCTTGCCATGGTCGGCCGCATCAGCCAGCGCTATGGGGTCGCCCTGCGCGTCGTGCATCCCGAGCCCGAGGCCGTGAAAGAGCACGTCGCCCGGCACGGCGAATTCGCCTTCTATGACAGTATCGAGCTGCGCAAAGCCTGTTGCGGCATCCGCAAGGTCGAGCCGCTGCGCCGCGTCCTGGCGGGCCGTAGCGCCTGGCTGACCGGCCAGCACCGCGACCAGTCCGTGACCCGGGCCGACCTGCAGGAGGCCGAATACGACCGGACATTCGGCCTGCATAAATACAACCCCCTGGCATCCTGGTCCGACGCCCAGGTGTGGGCCGTGATTCGCGCTCGCGATATCCCGTACAACCCGCTGCACGACCAGGGCTATCCCTCCATAGGCTGCGACCCCTGTACGCGCGCGGTTCGGCCCGGCGAGCACCCGCGCGCCGGCCGCTGGTGGTGGGAACAGGCCGCGTCCAAAGAGTGCGGCCTGCATGAAAGCAATATCAGATTTGTGAAGGTGAAAGAAAATGGGTGATCTGTCGTCGAGGACGCATCTGGACTGGCTCGAATCCGAAGCCATCTACATCTTGCGCGAGGTGGCGGCCGAGTGCGAGCGCCCCGTCCTGCTTTTCTCGGGCGGCAAGGATTCCGTCGTGCTGCTGCGCCTGGCCGAAAAAGCGTTCCGGCCCGGACGCTTTCCTTTCCCGCTGATGCACATCGACACGGGGCACAACTTCGACGAAGTCATCCAGTTTCGTGATCGCCGCGCCGCCGAGCTGGGCGAGAACCTGATCGTGCGCTCTGTCGAAGACTCCATCGCCCGGGGCACGGTCGTGCTGCGCAAGCACACCGACTCGCGCAATGCCGCCCAGGCCACCACCTTGCTCGAAGCCATCGATGAGTTCGGCTTCGACGCCTGCATAGGGGGCGCCCGGCGCGACGAAGAAAAAGCCCGCGCCAAAGAGCGCGTCTTCTCCTTCCGCAACGAGTTCGGCCAGTGGGACCCCAAGGCCCAGCGTCCCGAGCTCTGGAATCTCTTCAACACCAAAGTCTATCCCGGCGAGAACATGCGGGTGTTTCCCATATCCAACTGGACCGAGCTGGACGTGTGGCAATACATCGCGCGCGAAGAACTGAGCCTGCCCTCCATCTACTACGCTCATGAGCGCAATGTCGTGCAGCGCCAGGGCCTGCTGGTGCCGGTGACGCCGCTGACGCCGCCCAAAGAGGGCGAAACCCCGGAGCTGCGCACCGTGCGGTTCAGAACCGTGGGCGACATCTCGTGCACCTGCCCGGTGGCCTCCACGGCCTGCACCCCGCTGGAAATCATCGCCGAAACCGCCATCACCACCATCACTGAGCGCGGCGCCACCCGGCTGGACGACCAGACGTCCGAGGCCTCGATGGAGCAACGCAAGAAAGAAGGATATTTCTGATGAACGCCGTACACGAACCCTGGGCCGTTGCCGCCGACACGCAGGTGCTGCGCTTTATCACCGCCGGCTCGGTGGACGACGGCAAGTCCACCCTAATCGGCCGATTGCTGTTCGACAGCAAGGGCGTCTTCGCCGACCAGCTCGAGGCCATCTCGCGCAGCAAGTACAAGCGCGTGCAGGCTGACGGGCCCGACCTGGCCCTGCTGACCGACGGCCTGGAGGCGGAGCGCGAGCAGGGCATCACCATCGACGTGGCCTACCGCTACTTCGCCACGCCGCGGCGCAAGTTCATCGTGGCCGACGCCCCGGGGCACGAGCAGTACACCCGCAACATGGTGACCGGAGCCTCGACGGCCCAGGCGGCCATCATCCTGATCGACGCCGGCCGCGCGCGCGACGGCCGGCTGCTGGCCCAGACGCGGCGCCACAGCGCCCTGGCGGCCCTGCTGGGCATCCGGCACATCATCGTGGCCGTCAACAAGATGGACCTCATCGACTGGGAACAGGGCGCGTTCGAGCGCATACGCGCGTCGTATGCCGACCTGACCGCCAAGCTGGGCATCGACGAATTCCACATCGTCCCCATCTCGGCCCTCAAGGGCGACAACGTCGTGCAGGCTTCCTCCAATACGCCGTGGTATGACGGCCCGCCGCTGCTGGCCCTGCTCGAAGAATTGCCCATAGCCGATCTGGCGCTGCATGGGCCCGCGCGCTTTTTCGTGCAGTGGGTCATCCGGCATGGCGGCGACTCGAAAGACGATTTTCGCGGCTACGCCGGCCAGCTGGCCAGCGGCACCTTGCGCGCGGGCGACGAGGTCAAGGTGCTGCCGTCGGGCGTGCCGGCCCGGGTGGCGCGCCTCATCGCCTTCGATCGCGACATCGAGCAAGCGCGTGCAGGCGACAGCGTCACTCTCGTCCTGGATCGGGACGTCGACGTTTCCCGCGGCGACCTCATCGCGCCGGCCGACGACGAACTGCGCATCTCCAGCGCTTTCGAAGCCGAGATCTGCTGGCTGGACCAGCAGGCGCTCAATCCGGCCCGCCAGTATTGGCTCAAGCAGGGCACCCGTCTGACCAAGGCGCGCATCCGGGCCGTGCATACCCGGCGCGACATCCATGAACTGCAGCATGCCGGGTCGGCCGACAGCCTGCAGATGAACGACATCGGGCGGATTTCGCTGAGCACGCGCGACGCGCTCGCCCTGGACGCTTATGCCAGCGTCGCGGCAACCGGTTCCTTCATCTTGATCGACACCGCCACCCATCAGACGGCGGCCGCGGGCATGATTCTTTAGCCTTCGCCCCGCGTCCCGCGTTCTTGCTGTCGACAAGGCGGCCGCATCGGCCGCAGGCTCAATGGGCTCGCCATGCCGGGCGTTCAGGCCCGGTCCGCCGCCTTGATGCGCAGGTGGCGGCTTTCCATCTCCTGGCGCAGTTCGCGCCGCAGCTGCGCGGCCTGGAACCGCGCCCGCGCCTCGTCGTCCGCCGGCTGCAGCGGCGGCACGGGCACGGGCGTGCCGTGTTCGTCCACGGCAATCATGGTGAAGTAGCAGCTGTTGGTGTGGCGCACCAGCTTGCGCCGGATGTCCTCGGTGACGACCTTGATGCCGATCTCCATCGAGGTGCGGCCGGTGTAATTGACCGATGCATAGAAGGTGACCAGCTCGCCCACGTGTATGGGTTGGCGGAACATGACCTGGTCGACCGAAAGCGTGACCACATACGCGCCCGCGTAGCGGCTGGCGCAGGCGTAGGCGACCTGGTCCAGATGCTTGAGGATGGCGCCGCCATGCACATTGCCCGAGAAATTGGCCATGTCGGGCGTCATCAATATGGTCATCGAAATCTGGTGGGCCGAATCGTTCATGGCAATAAGGGACGCAGGTTGGGAAGGGGCGGCGGCCGGCAAGTGCACTAAACTGTCGGCATCCGTTTGCGCGCAAGCGCTTCGACAATCGCGGCGGCAAGGCATTGCGCTTTGCCGTCGCCAGATTATGCCATCGTGGGATTACTGATGTCAGACTCTTTGGAAACACGGCTGGCCGCCGTCCGCCGGCGCATAGACCTGGCTTGCGAGCGCGCCGGACGTGCGCCGGGCGAGGTCGCGCTGCTGGCCGTGAGCAAGACCTTTCCGCCCGAGGCGCTGCGGCAGGCCGCCGGTCTGGGCGTGCGCCGTTTCGGCGAGAGCCGCATGCAGGAAGTACGCCAGAAGGACAGCGAGCTTGCCGACCTGAAGCCGGAGTGGGTGCTGATCGGCCATCTGCAGACCAACAAGGCCAAGGAGGCGGCGCGGCTGGTCAGCGAAGTGCAGTCGCTGGACCGCTGGCCGCTGGCCGAGGCGCTGGACGCCCGGCTGCGGCTCGAGGGCCGGGTCATCGACGTGCTGGTGCAGGTCAAGACGTCGCCCGAACCCTCCAAGTTCGGGCTCGAACCGGCCGAGCTGCCGGCTTTCCTGGAGCGCCTGGGCGGCTTGCAGACCATGCGTGTCAAGGGCTTGATGACCATGGCGGTCAATTCGCCCGATGAAGGCGCCGTGCGCGCCTGCTTTCGCATGCTGCGCGAGCTGCGCGACCGTATGCGGGACGAAGGGCATGCGGGGCTGGAGCGGCTTTCCATGGGCATGAGCGGCGACTTCGAATGGGCCATCCAAGAGGGCTCCACCGAGGTGCGCATCGGCTCGGCCATTTTCGGCTCGCGCTCGAATCAAGGTTCAGACTGAGGAGAAACCATGCGTTACCTTACTTGTTTCCTGGCGGCGTCGGCCTTGTTGCTGGGCTCCCAGGCGGCGCGCGCCGACACGCTGGACGTGGTCAAGCAGCGCGGCCACGTGCAATGCGGCGTCACCACCGGCTTTGCGGGCTTTTCCGCCCCCGACGACAAAGGCGTATGGCGCGGGCTGGACATCGACTTTTGCCGCGCGGTGGCGGCGGCGGTGCTGGGCGACGCCGGCAAGTTCAAGGCCGTGCCGCTCAATTCGCAGCAACGCTTCACGGCCCTGCAGTCGGGCGAGATCGACCTGCTCGCTCGCAACACCAGTGTGACGCAGCAGCGCGACACGGCACTGGGCGCTATTCATGCGGGCATCAACTTCTATGACGGGCAGGGCTTTCTGGTGCACAAGTCGCTGGGCGTGACCAGCGCCAAAGAGCTGGACCAGGCGTCCATCTGCATGCAGACCGGCACCTCGAACGAAAACACCATGGCCGATTGGGCCCGCGCCAACGGCATCAGCTACCGGCCGGTGGTCATCGAGCAGTTCAACGAGGTGGTCAAGGCCTTTGCGGCCGGGCGCTGCGACGCCTTCACCACCGACGCCTCGGGCCTGGCCTCCATCAGAGTGTCCCGCATGCAGGACCCGGACGCCTACGTGGTGCTGCCCGAGCTCATCTCCAAAGAACCCCTGGGGCCCTTCGTGCGGCAGGGCGACGACGCCTGGCTGAACATCGTCAAGTGGACGCTGCACGCCATGACGGGGGCGGAGGAGCTCGGCGTCACCAGCGCCAACGTGGACGAGAACCTGCAAAGCGACAATCCGGCCATTCGGCGGCTGCTGGGCGTGACGCCGGGGGCCGGCAAAAATCTGGGCCTGGATGAAAAATGGGCCTACAACATCGTCAAGCAGGTCGGCAACTACGGGGAAAGCTTCGAGCGCAACGTGGGCATGGAAAGCCCGCTCAAGATCCCGCGCGGCCTGAACGCCTTGTGGAACGACGGCGGGCTGATCTATCCATTGCCGGTGCGTTGAAGGTCAGCGCCGGCGATATACCATCGCGATCTTGGCGAAAGCCACATGCAGCTCGGGCGTTCCGCTCTGGAAGATGACGGGCCGGCTGCGGCCCGTGAAGCAGATCAGCCTTTTGGACGCGATCATGGGCACGAACTTGGCGAACTGGATGTCCTGCCAGCCGATGGCGCGCTTCGTGATCCAGGTCTGTTCGATGCCGTCCCGGGTGATGCGCGTGGTCGAGATCGCCATCACGCGCGCGATGAGCAGCAGGCCGCAGAAGCAGATCAGCACGCTTGCGGCCATGAACGGGTTGACCGGTTCGCCTTCGAATCCCACGGCTACGCGCACCAGCTGTACACCGATGGCGGCGACCACGATCCAGACCATGATCTTGACCCACGAGGGCCAGGCCTGGCCCTGTATGGGAAGAGGACCCAGTTCGGCGAGCAGGGCGGCGTGTTCTTCGGCGCTGGGACGCGTCGATTGGAATAATTGCATGTCGGTTTCCGGGCGGTTGGGCGCTGCATGAGGTGCGCCGCCATTTTAGACCAGCATGCCCGCGGTCCGGCGATGTGGCGGCGTAACGCGGCGGCTAAGGGGCCGACAGGCGCTGGTAGCGGCCGTCTTCCAGGCGCGCCACGGCCTCTTCGAGCTCGAGCCGAAGCAGCAGGCCGCCCAATTGGGCGATATCCATGCCGGTCCGGGATTGCAGCGTATCGGCGTCGACGGGATCGTGGCCCAGGGCGTTCAGGACCAGGGCCTCTGGAGAGTCCGGCGCGAACAAGGCATGTTGTCCGCCCGGCGCCGAGCCTGCGGCCGGCGGCGCGGGGCGCGAATCGGGCGGAGCCGAACCGGGTTGGCCGAGTTCCTCGTGGATGTCCTGGCCCGATTCGACCAGTTTGGCGCCCTGGCGGATGAGTGCATGGCAGCCCCGGGACAGGGGCGAATGGATGGAGCCGGGAATCGAGAAGACCTCCCGTCCAAGTTCGGAAGCCAGGCGTGCGGTGATGAGAGAGCCGCTTTGCCGCGCCGCCTCGACGACCAGGACGCCGCGCGCCAGGCCGGCGACGATGCGGTTGCGCTGCGGGAAGTGGTAGGGCATGGACGGCGTTCCCAGCGGCAGTTCCGAGACCAGCGCCCCTTCGGCCGCGATGCGGCGCGCCAGTTCGAGGTTGGCCGAGGGATAGACGATGTCGATGCCGGTGCCCATGACGGCGATGGTGGACCCGGCCCGGGCCCCGGCCGCAAGCGCGCCCCGGTGGGCGGCCGCGTCGATGCCGTGGGCCAGGCCGCTGGCGATGCACCATCCCTGGCCCGCCAGGTACTGGGCAAAGGCCTGGGCGTTGTCGCGGCCGCCAGGGGTGGCGTTGCGTGCACCCACGATGGCGACGATGGAGCGATTGAGCAGCTCGGGCCGGCCGTTGACGTACAGCACCGTGGGCGGGTCGTGCGTGTCGAGCAGGGCGGCCGGATAGGCCGGGTCGGCCAGGGTCAGCAGGTGGTGTCCCGGTTCGGCCAGCCACTTCAGGGTGCGCTCCACGCATGCTTGTGTTTCGGCGGAAGCGGGCCGGCGCAATTGCGCGGCGAGCTCGGCCGGAACGTGTCGCGCCAGAGTGGCGGCCGACGAAGCATAGATGTCCTGCGGCAGGCCGATGGCGGCCAGCAGTGCGCGAGCCTGGGCGGGTCCCAGGCCGGGTTCCAGGGTCAGGCGCAGCCAGGCGGCGGTCTCGTCGAGGGAAGGCTGGGTTTGCATGGCGCAAGTTTGGCATATTGCGGACCGCTTGGGCGCGGCCATGGCGCGTAAAGTCATACCGGCCCGGATGCCGCGTTTTGCGCCGCAAAAAGGGGGCGGGGCCAAAACCCGTTTTGTTATAATCGGTTAGACGTTTTTTGGACTTTTGCATGGCCCTGCTTCCCATTCTTCGCTATCCCGATCCCCGCTTGCACAAGGTCGCCAAACCGGTGCAGGCCGTCGACGACCGCATTCGCCAGTTGGTGCGCGACATGGCTGAAACCATGTACGACGCGCCGGGGGTGGGCCTGGCCGCCACCCAGGTCGACGTACACGAGCGTGTGGTGGTCATCGATGTCTCCGAAGAAAACAACGACCTGCTGGTGCTCATCAATCCCGAAATCACCTGGAAAAGCGACGAGCAGCAGGTCTACGAAGAAGGCTGTCTTTCGGTGCCGGGCGTCTACGACGAGGTCAAGCGTTCGGCGCGCATCCATGTGCGCGCCCTGAACGAGCAGGGCGAGCCTTTCGAATTCGACGCCGAGGGTCTGCTGGCCGTGTGCGTGCAGCACGAGCTCGACCACCTGCTGGGCAAGGTTTTCGTCGAATATCTTTCGCCGCTCAAGCAAAACCGCATCAAGACCAAGATCCGCAAGCAAGAACGCGAAGCGCTCAAGGCTTAGGGCCTGTTGACATTAAAAGGCCAGTCGCATGCGCATCGTCTTTGCCGGTACACCTGAATTTGCGCGGCAGGCGCTGCGAGCCCTGATGGCCGCGGGCTACCACATCCCCCTGGTGCTGACCCAGCCCGACCGGCCGGCCGGCCGCGGGCTCAAGCTGATGCCCAGCGCGGTCAAGCAGGCTGCGCTCGAGGCCTCCGTGCGCGTGCTGCAGCCTCATAGCCTGAAGCTGGACGGCAAGTATCCGGACGAGGCCGCCGCGGCCCGCCAGGCGCTGCTCGATGCCGCGCCCGACGTCATGGTAGTGGCGGCTTACGGCCTGATCCTGCCGCGCTGGGTGCTGGACCTGCCCCGGCACGGCTGCCTCAACATCCATGCAAGCCTGCTGCCGCGCTGGCGCGGCGCCGCGCCCATACAGCGCGCCATCGACGCGGGCGACGCCGAAACGGGCATTACCATCATGCAGATGGACGAGGGTCTGGACACCGGGAACATGCTGCTGCGGCGGACGCTGCCCATTACGCCGGAGCACACCGCCGCCAGCCTGCACGACGATCTGGCGGCGCTGGGCGCGCAGGCCATTGTCGAGGCCTTGCGGCGGCTCGAGGACGGCTCCCTGACGGGAACGCCGCAGGACGCCGCTGTGGCCACCTACGCGGCCAAGCTCGAAAAATCCGAGGCGCCGCTCGACTTCACGCAGCCGGCCGAAGCGCTTGCCCGCCGGGTGCGAGCCTTCAATCCCTTTCCGGGGGCGACGGCGGCCCTGTCCGGGCTCGATGGTCCGGTCAAGGTCTGGAAGGCCGTGGCATTGGCACAGCCGGCCAAAGGCCGGCCGGGAGAGGTGGAATCGGCATCGGCCGACGGCATAGACATTGCCGCGGCCGATGGCGTGCTGCGCATACTCGAGCTGCAGAAGGCGGGGGGCAAGCGACAGGCCGCCGCCACCTTCATACAGGGCTGGCAGCCCTTCTAAAAAGCCTTCTGCGCGGCGGTCAGTTCCAGCGGCCGCTGCGGCCGCCCAGGCTGTACGCGCCGGCGCCCAGGAAGATCAGCGCGATGGCGGTGAACAGGAACATGCCCTGCAGTTCCAGCTGCCAGCCCCCAGAGCCGGTAATCATGAACAATTGGTGGCTGTGCGCCAGCACGATGGCCACGACCATGTTCAGGGCGACCAGCAATGCGCCCAGGCGGCAGTAGATGCCCAGTATGAGCAGCACCGGCCCGACGATTTCGCCGATATAGGCGCCCCAGGCGAAGAAGGCTGGAAAGCCTTGCGCCGTAAGCATGGACTCGATGCCGCCGATGCCGTTGAAGAGCTTGGAAAGGCCGTGCATCAGGATCAGGATGCCGAGGGCGAGCCGCAGAATCAATCTGCCCAGATCGTCGCAGGAAGTAGAGGACATGTGCTTGGACTCCTTGGTGAGCAGGCGCCGGCCGACCGCCTTGCGGTGCGAAGAGCCGGAGCCTTGGCAAGCGGCAGTTTATACCCGGGCGGCGCGTTTGGGCAAAGAATCGGCCGGGGTTTGCGGCCGGCCGTCTATTCGATGGCGTCCGCGTACAGGTCGTATTCGTCGGAGTCGGTGACCCGGACCCGCAGCATGTCGCCGGGGCGCGCGCCCCCGGCGCCGCTGACGAAGACGTTGCCGTCTATCTCGGGCGCATCCGCGCTCGAGCGGCCGATGGCGCCGTCTTCGTCGATTTCATCGACCAGGACGTCGATTTCCCGGCCGACCTTGCGCTGCAGCCTTTGGGTGGAAATGGCTTGCTGATGGGCCATGAAACGTTCCCAACGCTCTTGCTTGACCTCGTCGGGCACGGCGCCGGGCAGCTCGTTGGCCTTGGCGCCCTCGACGGGCGAATACTGGAAACAGCCCACGCGGTCCAGCTGCGCTTCGCTCATCCAGTCGAGCAGGTACTGGAAGTCTTCTTCGGTCTCGCCCGGAAAGCCCACGATGAAGGTAGAGCGCAGGGTCAGGTCGGGACAGGCTTCGCGCCATCGCTTGATGCGGGCCAGGGTGCGGTCTTCGAACGCCGGACGCTTCATCAGCTTGAGGATGCGGGGGCTGGCGTGCTGGAAGGGGATGTCCAGGTAGGGCAGCAGCCTGCCCTCGGCCATCAGCGGGATCACCTCGTCCACATGCGGATAGGGATACACATAATGCAGCCGCGTCCAGACGCCGAAGCCCGCAAGCGCTTCGCAAAGCTGGGTCATGTGCGTCTTGACCGGCCGTCCGTTCCAGAAGCCGGTGCGGAACTTCAAATCGACGCCGTAGGCGCTGGTGTCCTGCGAAATGACCAGCAGTTCTTTCACGCCCGCATTCACCAGGCGCTCGGCCTCGCCCAGCACGTCGCCGACCGGGCGGCTGACATGGGTGCCGCGCATCGACGGAATGATGCAGAAGCTGCAGCGATGGTTGCAGCCCTCGGATATCTTCAAGTAAGCGTAATGCCGCGGCGTCAGCTTGATGCCCTGCGGCGGCACCAGGTCGACATAGGGATTGTGCTCCAGGCTGGGCGGCGCCGCCTGATGCACCGCGCGCACGACTTCTTCGTACTGTTGCGGGCCGGTCACCGCCAGCACGGCGGGGTGCACGTCGCGGATGACGGATTCTTCCACGCCCATGCAGCCGGTGACGATCACGCGGCCGTTCTCGGCGATGGCTTCGCCGATGGCGTCCAGCGATTCAGCCTTGGCGCTGTCGATGAAGCCGCAGGTGTTGACGACGACGACGTCCGCATTGTCGTATTCGGGCGTGATCATATAGCCTTCGGTACGCAGCTGCGTCAGGATGCGTTCGGAGTCGACCAGCGCCTTGGGACAGCCCAGGCTGACAAAGCCCACCTTAGGGCGGCCCGCGTTAGGGGAGTTCATGAGTAACCTCTAGTAGCCATGCGGCTCGGTAAAGAAGAGTGTTCGTAATCGCTTGCCCGCGCCGCTGAAGCACCGGGCCATTTGATGATAAAGTCCGCACAGACGAATATTGCATCCGGATGAAGGCAACTCGTGCCCGCTAATCACATTCCCCCGCAACGCGCCCCCGCGTTGTCCGAAGTCATGCTTGCCTGCGCACGGGCCGTGCAGGCGGTACGGTCGGGCCGTTCGCTTTCGGATGCGCTGGCCGCCACGCCGGCGCCCTTGCGCGCCGCGACCCAGGCCATCAGTTTCCATGTGATGCGGCGCCTTGGCCTGGCCACGGAAATCAAGAGCCTGCTGGTCAAGCGCACGCCGCCCAACCCCTTGTTCGACGCCTTGCTGCAAGTATCGCTGGCACTGCTGGATACTGCCATGGAGGCGTCCCTGCCGGATGCGCCGGCCAATACGTCACAAGAGCCCGTCTACGCCGTGCACACGGTCGTGAACCAGGCAGTGCGGGCGGCCGAGATGCCGGCGATGCGTCCTTACAAGGGCTTGTTGAACGCCGCCCTCAGGCGTTTCACGCGCGAGCGACCCGGTATTTTAACCCAGGCGCGGCGCAATCCCGTCGCCAAGTGGAACTACCCCCTGTGGTGGATCAAGCGGCTCGAGCGGGCTTATCCGGACCAATGGCAGGCCCTGCTGCAGGCCGGCGACCGTCCCGGGCCGATGACCTTGCGCGTCAATACGCGCCGCGCCTCGGTCCACGAGATGATCGAACGCCTGGCGGAGGCGGGCATCCAGTCCGAACCCATCGGCGAAGCGGGCCTCGTGCTCGCCCATGCCCGGCCCGTGCACGAGATACCCGGGTTCGACGAGGGATGGTGGTCGGTGCAGGACGCCGCCGCTCAGCAGGCGGCGGTTCTGCTGCGTCCCTTCGACGGCGCCCTGGTGCTCGATGCCTGCTCGGCGCCGGGCGGCAAGGCCGCCCATGTGCTCGAAAGGGCGCGGGTCGGGCTGCTGGCGCTGGACAATGACGCGGGCAGACTGGAACGTGTACAGCAGAATCTGGACCGCCTCGGCCTGCAGGCGGATGAAGTGCGCCTGCAGTGCGCCGACGCCGCCGAATCCAGTGCCTGGTGGGACGGCCGGCCATTCGACCTGGTGCTGGCCGACGTGCCCTGCACGGCTTCCGGGGTGGTGCGACGGCACCCGGACATACGCTGGCTGCGGCGCGAAGCCGACATTGCGCGCACCGCCGCCTTGCAACAGAAAATCATTGCCGCCCTGTGGAAGACCGTGAAGCCCGGCGGCCGCCTGCTGTATGCTACATGCTCGATTTTTCCGCGGGAAGGCGAGCAGCAGGCGCAGCGTTTCCTGGATATGCACCCGGACGCCGAACGGCTGCCGGCTCCGGGGCAGATACTGCCCTTGCCGGATGCGGGCGGCAGGGCGCTGTACGATGGTTTTTTTTACGCCTTGTTTGCCAAGCGTGCCTAAGCCGTCAACAATAATGCTTTTGCCTTTTCGGCAACCTTATACGTGAGCTCAATGGTTTCCCGAGTCTGGTCGATCTTCGTGCTTTGCCTTGCCGCCGCCCTGTTCGGGGCGGGCGCTGCTGCGGCCCAATCGGGCTTCGAGCGGGTGGTGCGCGTCGATCCCATCGTGCGCGACGGCGACCTCTACATCGACGCCGACGTCGAGTTCGAAATCAGTCCGGAACTGCGCATGGCGGCCCAGAAAGGCGTCCCCGTCTACTTCTCGGCCGACCTCCAGATCACCACCCGGCGCTGGTGGTGGTTCGACAAAGAAGTCGTCGACCAGCAAAACACCTGGCGCGTCGTCTATAACGCCCTGACGCGCCAGTGGCGCGTGGGAACCGGCGAGCTCTCCATCCCCGTGGCGTCTCTGGACGATGCCCTCTCTTTCGTACGCAGCATTCGCGGCTGGGCCGTGGCCCGCGTCGACGACCTGGACATCGACGAGGCATATGAGGGCCGCATCCGGGTCAGGCTGGATACGTCCCGCTTGCCCAGGCCGTTCCAGATCGACGCCTACAACAGCAGTGCCTGGTCTCTTGCCACTCCATGGAAAGAATTTCAATTCTCGGTCTCCGCCGGCGATCACCCGCCCTCCTGAGGTGGGGGCTGCGGCTTGCCTTGCTGATCGCCGCGGTCAGCGCATTGGCGCTGCTCGGCCTGCTCGTCTGGTCCACGGGCAATGCCTCGCGCTACGCGCAGCAGTACGACATGCTGCTCATGCTCAACGGCGTGCTGGCCGTCGCCCTGATCTTCTGGGTGGGCGTGCTGGCGGCGCGGCTGTTGCGCCAGATCCGGCGGCGGCAGTTCGGAGCCCGGCTTACCGCCCGGTTCGCGCTGTTCTTCGCCCTGATCGGCGTTCTGCCGGGCGCGCTCATATACGTGCTTTCAGTTCAGTTCATGTCGCGCTCGATCGAGTCCTGGTTCAACGTGCGGGTCGACAGCGCGCTCGAGGCCGGCCTGAACCTGGGGCGCGCGGCCCTGGACACCCAGCTTAGCGATGTGCGCAACCGGGCCAAGGTCATCGCCACGGCGCTCAACGACACGAGCGATGCCGACATGGCCGTGGCCATCACGCGGCTGCGCGAGACCAACGGCGTGGCCGAGGCCATGATCTTCACCGGCAGCGGACGCCTGGTCGCCTTTTCTTCGTCCGACTATGGACAGCTGATTCCAGAAGGCCCGCCCGCGCACGTGCTCAATCATCTGCGCGTTTCGCGCAGCTACGAGGCCGCCGAAGCCGACGAGCCCCCCGCGGGTGAAGAGGGGCAGGGCGCCGACGCTTTGTCGAGCGGCGAGCTCGGCCTGCATCTGCGCGTCGTCCTGCCGGTGCGTTCGCTGGACAGGGCGTCGTCCGCGCTGGGCGTGTCGCCCGAAACGCGCTGGCTGCAGGTCATCCAGCCCGTCCCGGAGCAGATCGCGCGCAACGCCAATCAAGTGCAGCAGGGGTTCCGCGATTATCAGGAACTGGCCTTGTCGCGCCTGGGCCTGCGCAAGCTGTACGGCATCACGCTGACTCTGGCGCTCATCCTGGCGGTGTTTGCCGCGGTGGTCGTGGCGCTGGCCTTGTCGCGCCGCCTGGTGCGGCCCCTGCTGACCCTGGCGGCGGGCACCCAGGCGGTGGGAGTGGGCGACTATCGGCCGCTGCCCGAGCCGCCCGAGAAGGACGAAGTCGGCCAGCTGACGCGCTCCTTCAATGCCATGACGCGGCAGCTGGACGAGGCCCGGCGCATGGTCGAGAACAACCGCCAGCAGCTCGAGCGGTCCAACGTGTACCTCGAGTCGGTGCTCAGCAATCTGTCCTCCGGCGTGCTGGTGTTCGACGAAGGCTTCAGGCTCAACCTGTTCAACCAGGGTGCGCAAAGCATCCTGCAGGTCGACCTGCGCTCCGCCAAAGGCCGGCCTCTAGAAACCGTCGAAGGGGCGTTCAAGCTGTCGCAGCTGATCCGCCAGGCTTTCGCGGCCCATGCGGCGGTGGGTTCGGAACGCCCCTACTGGCAGCAGCAATTCGAGCTCGAGCTCGACGGCGCCGAGGGGCGGCGCGAGAACGGCCAGCATCATGTGGTGACGCTGCTGGCGCGGGGTACGCATCTTACCGTCGACGGGCGCGGCAACGGCTATCTGGTGGTCTTCGACGACATCAGCGAAGTCATCTCGGCCAACCGCACGGTTGCCTGGGGCGAAGTGGCGCGGCGCCTGGCGCACGAAATCAAGAATCCGCTCACGCCCATCCAGCTTTCTGCCGAGCGCCTGGCCATGAAGCTTGCGGACCGCTTGAATGAAAGCGATGCCGCCATGCTGATGCGGTCGACCAATACCATCGTCAATCAGGTGGCCTCTCTCAAGCAGATGGTGGACGACTTTCGCGAATATGCCCGCACGCCGCCCGCCCAGATGCAGGACGTCGACGTCAACGAACTGGTTGCCGATGTGCTGATGCTGTACGGCTGGGATCCGAGCGGCGGCGCCTTGCGCGGCGACGGGCGCAGCGTGCGCATCGAGGCGGTATTCGAAACCGGCCTGCCCACCATCGAGGGCGATCCCACGCAATTGCGCCAGCTCATACATAATCTGGTGGCCAATGCCCGCGACGCGGCCTGCCAGGCGCAGCCCATCGAAGAGGCGCGCATCTACGTGCAGACCCGGCTCACGGAAAGCAGCGGCGACGACGGCGCCCGGCAGCAGGGCGTGCGTCTGACCGTGTCGGACAACGGGCCCGGCTTCGAGGCCCAGGTGCTGACGCGGGTGTTCGAGCCCTACGTCACGACCAAGGCCACCGGCACGGGCCTGGGACTTGCCATCGTGAAAAAAATCGTCGAAGAACATGGCGGCCGCATCGATGTCGCCAACCGGCGCGAAGGCGGCGCGCGCATCTCCATCCTCTTGACCCGCCTGGCACATTCGCGGTCTGATGTAGACTCGAAAGAGCAGGCGGACGATAATGCGGAAAAAACATAGGTGAAGCTTTATGGCCAGAATTCTGGTTGTTGATGACGAAATAGGTATACGCGAACTGTTGTCCGAGATTCTCTACGACGAAGGACACACGGTCGAACTCGCGGAAAACGCCGCCGAGGCGCGCGCGGCGCGCCTGCGGCGCCGGCCCGACCTGGTTCTTCTCGACATCTGGATGCCGGACACCGACGGGGTCAGTCTCTTGAAAGAATGGGCTTCGCAAGGCCTTCTCGACATGCCCGTCATCATGATGAGCGGCCACGCCACGGTCGATACCGCCGTCGAGGCCACGCGCATCGGCGCGGTCGACTTCCTTGAAAAACCCATCACGCTGCAAAAGCTGCTCAAGACCATCGCTTCAGGCCTGGCGCGCCCGGTGGTGGCGCCGGGGCTGGTCACCACCACGCGCGCGCCCGAGCCGCTCGACCCCAATGCGCAGCCGCTTACCACGGTGCCGGTGCCCGAGCTCAACCAGCCCGCGCCCTCGCCCGTCCCCGAAACCGGCAATTCGCTGCTGGGCGGCATTGCCCTCGATCAGCCGCTGCGCGATGCGCGCGACGAATTCGAGCGCATCTATTTTCAATATCATCTTGGCCGCGAAAACCACAGCATGACGCGCGTGTCCGAAAAAACCGGGCTCGAGCGCACCCACCTGTACCGCAAGCTCAAGCAGTTGGGCATCGAAACCTCGCGCCGCAAAAGCAGCAGCTAGCCGCCCGCCATTTTCGCCGGCCCGACTCGGGGCGCTGCGCCAGCGTGCAATGCTTGGTGCAGGCGCCGGCCATCGCGGGCTTGCGCGGCCCGCGCCAGCGCGTGCTCGAGTCAGGCGCGCGGCGGACGGCGGCCTATCGAATCGATGGAAATGCGGGTCTCTTCGCTCGACACCTTTCTCGAGGCGGCGCGCCAAGCGTGCCCATAAGCCACCTCGAGGCTCAGGTGTATGGTGCCGTCCAGATGGCGCTGTTTCTCGAGCGCGTCGATCAGGCGGCGGCGCCAGCCCCGTCCCACCAGGCCCGGCGTGCGCCCCGAACTGGGGTTGCCGCCCAGAATACGCAGATCGTCCAGTAGTGTGCCGGCCTCGCGGTAGGTGAGGGTGATGATTTCCTGATCCATGACCGGATCGGCAAAACCCTGTTCCAGCAGCAGGTCTCCGAAATCGTGCATGTCGACGAACTGCGGCACGGCGGTATGTATGTCCGCCTCGGCCAGGGACTGGCGCAGTTCCTTGAAAGACCCCGGTCCCAGGCACGAGAACATTGCCAGGCCGCCGGTCCTCAATACGCGCCGCCATTCCCGCAGCACTTCATGCGGCCTGGGATGCCAATGCAGGGCCATGTTCGACCAGACGAGATCCTGGCTTTCGGGCGCCTGGCCGGTATCGGCCATGTCGGCGACCAGGAAGCGCGCCGCCTGAGTCGGTTTGTTGCGCAGCTTCTGCCACAGGCTGGGCCGAGCGGCATGGCGCTCGATGGCGGCCCGGACCAGTGGCGGGCAGGCGTCGATGCCGGTGTAGTCGATGTTGGCGTAGCGTGCGCGCAAGGGCTCCA
>Ga0180220_1000689_pt1 | contig 31963 bp, 31 predicted proteins | sample eDN5th37CBELigBY_FD_151335 | JGI IMG/M metagenome (GOLD analysis project Ga0180220, IMG submission 151335) | Enriched backyard soil microbial communities from Emeryville, California, USA - eDNA 5th pass 37_C BE-Lig BY (version 2) (version 2) | ecosystem: Environmental > Terrestrial > Soil >... | reverse complement strand
CTCGCGCCGCGCGTTCGGCTTCCGAAACTTTCACAACTACCGCTTGCGCGTGCTCGCTCTTTGCGGTTGGAATGGCGTCATCAATCGGGTCTGATCCACCCTCATCCCCCGTTCACGGGGAAGAGCCGGATTGCGTCATCAATCGGGTCTGATCCACCCTCATCCCCCGTTCACGGGGAAGAGCCGGTTTTCTGCGGTTTCCAGAGGTTTTGGGAGATGCCCTCGGACCGGAGGGTGGTGGACAGGGCTGGATTCGAACCAGCGTACGGAAACCCGGGCAGATTTACAGTCTGCTGCCTTTAACCACTCGGCCACCTGTCCATGGGGCCCCTGCGGGGAAGCGGTCCAATGGCGAAACGGCGCTTGCCTGTCAATGGCAGTCATGGGAAAGGCGCGCCATATGAGACAATTTTCCCGCCACCGCCGCCCCGGCGGCCAGTCGCCCAAGGGACAAGGCATCCGCTTTTGGGGCCGCCATGCCGTTCTCGCCGCACTCGACAACCCTGAGCGACGCATTAAGCGCATCTGGGGGACGCGCGAGGCGATCGGTCAGCTCGACCTGCCCTCCGCCCTCCCCGTCAGCTACGCAGACGTGACGGACCTTGCACGGCTGGTCGCGCGCGATGCCCCGCACCAAGGCCTGGTGATCGAAGTCGACCCGCTCGACAGCCCCTATCTTGGCGACATATTGCAGGAAGAAAGCGACGCGGGACGCCGGAGCCCGCTCGTCGTCCTCGATCAGGTCACCGATCCGCATAATATCGGCGCGGTGCTCCGATCGGCCGCGGCCTTCGACGCGGCCGCAATCATCACGCAGGACAGGCATAGCCCGCCCGAAAGCGGGGTCATTGCGCGCGCCGCGTCAGGCGCGCTCGAAACCGTGCCGTGGGTGCGGGTCGTCAATCTTTCGCGTGCGCTCGAGGAAATCGCCGAGGCACAATATTGGCGTATCGGGCTGACCGGCGACACCGAGACCACGCTCGGCGAGACGCTCGACGGCAGCAAGGTCGCGCTCGTTCTTGGTTCGGAAGGCGACGGAATGAGGCACAATGTCATGGAACATTGTGACGTTCTTGCGCGGCTGCCGATCTCGCCGCGGATGGAAAGCCTCAACATCTCGAACGCCGCAGCTATCGCGCTCTACGCGGTGGCGACGGCGGGGGCATAGACGCGCACCCAGCAAGGGCCGGGAGCTCTTGTTCTTGTCGAAGGCTGGTCATCCCGATGCTCGCCGGATGACGAGGAGTTCAGTCCTCCTCGGCGATCCGGACCTTGAGACCGTCGAGGGCCTCGCTGAACGGGATCTGGCACGACAGACGCGAATTTACATCGCGATCGCTGGTCGAATCGAGCAAGTCATTCTCATCCTCGCTCATCGCAGGCAGCACGTCCTTGTTGCCGGCCTCGACATGGACGTGGCAGGTCGCGCACGAACAGCAACCACCGCATAGCGCGAGCAGCTCGTCAAAGCCCGCATCGCGAATATTCTCCATCACGGTCAGGCTGGTGTCGCCTTCGATCTCATGTTCGGTCCCGTCGCGCGTCACCACAATCAGCTTGGCCATGCTCGTCCCCATATCGTTCGATTCGCATGGGGCTATGTCCCGCGTTGCACGTCAAATCAAGCGTTGCTAGGAGCAACGAAGGGAACAAAAAGGGAATATCGTATGGGATTGGGCCAGGATGAGCTGAACGCCGGAATCGACGCGCTGGCCAGGATCGAGCCGCATTTCGCGCGCGCGCTCGGCCATGCCGGCTATCCCGAACCGCGCATTCGCGAGCCGGGATATACGACCCTGCTCCGCACGATCGTTGGGCAGCAGGTCAGCGTCGCTGCCGCCAATTCGATCTGGAAAAAGCTCGAAGCGGCGTTCGGCGAGGGCTGCCCCGCCGAGGCCATGGCCGCGGCCGAGTTCGATGCGCTGCGCGCCTGCGGCCTGTCGGCGCAGAAACAAAGCTATGCCAAGAGCCTCGCGAAGCTCATCCTCGAAGGGGAACTCGATTTCGCCGCGCTCCCCGCGGACGATGAGGAGGCGATTGCGCTCCTCACCAAGGTCAAGGGAATCGGGCGCTGGTCGGCCGAAATCTACCTGTTGTTTGCCGAAGGACGCCCCGACATCTGGCCCGCGGGCGATCTCGCCGTGCAAGAAGCGGTCGGCCGCATATTGCAGCTCGGCGAGCGTCCGAGCGAAAAGGCGGTGCGCACGCTCGCTGAACCCTGGCGGCCCCACCGGGGCGCAGCGGCAATCTTCAGCTGGCACTGCTATAATATGGCTGTGATCTGATAAGGGGTTCGCGATCAGCTTCTGGGGAGATTCGCATGACCGCCACCCGCGAAATCGTCGCCGCCTATTACGCCGCCTTCAACGCGGGCGATACGGGCGCGATGCTCGCCCTTGTCGCAGACGATCTCCGCCACGATGTCAATCAGGGCTCGCCCCGCCGGGGCAAGGCTCTGTTCGCAGAATTCAACGCGCACATGACGCGCTGCTACCGCGAGGAGCTCACCGACATGGTGATCTTTGCCCAAGGCAACCGCGCTGCCGCAGAGTTTGTCGTCAACGGCACCTATCTCGCGACCGACGAAGGTCTGCCCGAGGCGACGGGTCAGACCTATCGCCTTCCCGCCGGCGCCTTCCTGTCAGTCAATGATGCCGGGCTGATCGAGCGCATCACCACCTATTACAATCTTTCGGACTGGCTGCGGCAGGTTGGGGCATGACGCTGACTGTCGTGCCGGTCACCGGCGCCGGGTTAGCCGAATTTATCCCGGAGCTCGCCAGGCTGCGCATCGCGGTGTTCCGCGACTTTCCCTATCTCTACGACGGCGATGCGGAATATGAGGCCGATTATCTCTCGGCCTTTGCGGCGGCCGAAGGCGCCATCGTGGTTGTTGCCCGCGACGGAACTGAAATCGTCGGCGCCGCGACCGCGGCGCCGCTCGCAGCCCAGGACGCGGCCTGGCGAAAGCCGCTCGCGTTGGCTGGCTTTGACATAGATCGGACCTTCTATTTCGGCGAATCGGTGCTGCTCGAAAGCTGTCGCGGACGCGGGATCGGCCACGCCTTTTTCGACCACCGTGAGGCGCAGGCGCGCGCGCTCGGCGCCGCAACCGCTGCCTTCTGCAGCGTCATCCGCGCGCAAGATCACCCTGCCCGCCCCGCTGCTTACCGACCGCTCGACAGTTTCTGGCGCAAACGCGGCTACGCACCGCTCAATGGTGTGACCGCCCGGTTCGAATGGAAAACGGTGGGCGGCTTGGAGGAAGAGCCGCACGAGCTGCAGTATTGGACGCGGAGCCTATAGGCCCGCGGCTTGCCGGGATCGGGCGAGCGATCAGTGGCTTGTCGCGGGCCTGGCGGCATCTCCGACCGGCCAAGAAAACGGCCGGGTGAATCGCTCCACCCGGCCGTTCGAACTTTCACCCACGCAGCGCTTACTTCTTGGCTGCAGCCTTCTTCGCCGGCGCTTTCTTGGCGGCAGGCTTTTCGTCCGCGGCCCCCTTCTCGACCTTGGGCGCAGCGGCTTTTTTCGCCGGCGCCTTCTTGGCGGGGGCTTTCTCGGCCTTGACCTCTTCCTTCACCGCTTCCTTCTTGGCCGCCGGCTTCTTCGCAGCAGCCTTCTTCGCGGGCTTGTGGTCGTGGTCATGGTCGTGACCGCAACCCGGGCCGTGCACGTGATCGTCATCTGCCTCGATCGCTGCTTCAATCTCCTCGCGCGTCACTTCGCGGTCGGTGATCTCGGCCTTTTCGAAGAGGAAGTCGACGACCTTGTCTTCATAGAGCGGGGCGCGGAGCTGCGCGGCAGCGAGCGCGTCCTGCTGGACATATTCGACGAAGCGCTGGCGATCCTCGGGGCGATACTGCTGGGCCGCCTGCATGATCAGCCGCTGCATTTCCTGGTTCGAAACCTGCACGCCGTTCGCCTGACCGATTTCCGAGAGAAGCAGACCAAGACGGACGCGGCGGACCGCAATCGCGCGATATTCGTCGCGATCCTTTTCGAGCTCGGCCTTTGCCGCCTCGGGGTCCTCCTCGTGGCTCGCTTCATGCTCGAGCTGCTGCCAGATCTGGTTGAACTCGGCTTCGACCATCGTTGGGGGAACCTCGAAGTCGTGGTTCGCCGCGAGCTGATCGAGCAGCTTGCGCTTCATATAGGTCCGGGTCAGGCCGTTGAGCTCCTGTTCGACCTGGTCCTGCATCAGCTCCTTGAGCTTGTCGAGGCTTTCAAGCCCGAGCGACTTTGCAAACTCGTCGTCGATCTTGCTCTCGGCGGGAACCTTGACCTGTTTCACGGTAACCGCGAACTCGGCCGCCTTCCCCTTCAGCGTGTCGACAGGATAATCCTCGGGGAAGCTGACCTTGACGGTCTTCTCGTCGCCGGTCTTCGCGCCGACGAGCTGATCCTCGAAACCGGGAATAAGCTGACCCGAACCAATCTCGACCGCCATGTCCTCGCCGGTACCGCCATCGAACGCGACGCCGTCGACGCTGCCTGCGAAGTCAATGATGACCTGGTCGCCGCTCGCGGCCTTCTTCGTCTTCGGCGCATCTTCGAAGCGCTTCATCTGCGCCGCGAATTCCTCGATCTTCGCCATTACCGCCTTTTCATCAGCGGGAACGGTGAGCCGCTCAAGCTTCAGTCCGTCAATCGACGGCGTTTCAATCTCGGGCAGCACTTCGAGCGCAACCGTGATTTCGGCGTCCTTGCCGCGCTCATAGCCATCGGCGAGGCTGACCGCAGGCTGCAAGGCCGGGCGCAGCTTCTCGTTCGCCATCAGGTCGCGGACGCCCTGATCGATCGCCTTGTTGAGCGCGTCGGCCGACAGCGCTTCGCCATGCATCTTGCGGATGAGGTTCGGCGGCACCTTGCCGGGACGGAAGCCGGGCATGCGCACCGTGGGGGCAATGCTCTTCACTTCGTCATCGACGCGCGCATCGATATCCTTCGCGGTGATGGTCAGGCGATATTCGCGCTTCAGGCCTTCGTTCAGCGTTTCGACGGTCTTCATTGCCTTGATCTTGTCCTTGCTCAAAAACTCGTATGTTTCCCGGCCTTGCGTCAGCGGAACTGGTGCGGGCGAAGGGACTCGAACCCCCACATCTTGCGATACTGGTACCTAAAACCAGCGCGTCTACCAATTCCGCCACGCCCGCGTGAAAAGCTGTCAGCCGGGTGCACGAAGCCATGCGCTGCCGCGCACGCCCGTGCGGGCCGGGCGGCGCTATAGCAGACGGGGAGCCGAGGGCAAGGGCGAACGCCCGATATTCGGGGAAGCCGGAACGGCGATCGCGCCGGTACGTTGATCAGGCAAGGAGATTTGCCATGTCCAGTACGCCTGATCCGCTCCCCAAACCCAAACCCGACACAATCGAACCTCAGTCGCCGCCCGAAAGGCCGGTGCAGCCGACGCCCCTCGAAGACCCCGCAGGCCAGCCTGCCGAGATCCCCGCCAATCCGGGAGGCGACGATTTCGATGCTCCCGGCCGCGGCCCTAGCGAGGTGCCGCCCGGGCAGGTGTGAATTCGCCCGCCGAAACAAGGTTGATCAAGATCAGTCCGCACCCCTCGGAAGAAGCGGGCGGCGAGCCGGAGGCCCGCCGGTTCGAAGCTTCGCTCGAAAGACGTGCCTTCCGACGAGGTTGACCTAATTTACGCCATGCACGGGCCCTGGACTCCGCCCCCCGGTCCTGCCTCGTCTCGACCACCCCTCACGCAAGCGCTTTCTTCAGCAGCTCATTTACCACCTGCGGGTTTGCCTTGCCTTGCATCGCCTTCATCGTCTGGCCGACGAAGAAACCGAATAGCGCTTCCTTACCGGCCTTATATTGTTCGACCTTGTCGGCATTGGCGGCGAGGACTTTGGCGATTTCGGCCTCGATCGCGCCCGTGTCGCTCGTCTGCTTGAGACCTTCGCGCTCAACGATATCCGCGGCGCCGTCACCCGTCTCGAGCATCTTTTCGAACACCTGCTTGGCGATCGTGCCCGAGATCGTGCCGTCGGCGACGAGACCGAGGAGTTCGGCCGCCTGCGCCGGGCTCACGGGGGATTTCGATATGTCGGTGCCGAGCCGATTCAACGCGCCAAACAATTCGCTCGTCACCCAGTTCGCCGCCGCAACCGGCTTCGCGCCTGCCTCGAGCAGCGCATCGAACCAGCGCGCCGCCTCAACCTCGGCCGTCAGCACATCGGCGTTATAGGCCGAAATCCCGGCAGCTATGTAGCGCGCGCGCTTTGCGTCAGGCAGTTCGGGCAGACTCGCGCGGCATTCCTCGAGGAAGGCATCGTCGAGTTCGAGCGGCAACAGGTCGGGATCAGGGAAATAGCGGTAATCATGCGCGTCTTCCTTCGAGCGCATCGACCGGGTCTCGTTGCGGTCGGGGTCGTAAAGCCGGGTTTCCTGCACCACCGTGCCGCCACTCTCGATGAGTTCGATCTGCCGCTTCGCCTCGCTCTCGATCACCGCCATCACGAAGCGCACCGAATTGACATTCTTCGTCTCGGTGCGCGTACCGAATTCATCACCCGGGCGCCGCACGCTGACATTGACGTCGGCGCGCATCGAGCCTTCTTCCATATTGCCGTCGCACGAACCCACATAGCGCAGGATCGAGCGCAGCTTGCGGACATAAGCTCCCGCTTCTGCAGGCGAACGCATGTCGGGCCGCGAGACAATCTCCATCAGCGCGACGCCCGAGCGGTTGAGGTCAACATAGCTCATCGAGGGGTGCTGATCGTGCATCAGCTTGCCAGCATCCTGTTCGACATGGATACGCTCGATCCCGATCCGCTTTGCCTGCGGGATGCCCGCTTTCTCATCCGCCTCGATGGTCAGCGAACCCTCGCCAACAAGCGGGTGATAAAGCTGTGAAATCTGATAGCCCTGCGGGAGATCGGCATAGAAATAATTCTTGCGGTCGAAACGCGACCATTTGTTGATCACAGCTTCGATCGCCATCCCGGTGCGCACCGCCTGGCGGATGCACTCGCGGTTCGGCACCGGCAGCATCCCCGGCATCGCGGCGTCGACGAGCGACACCTGCGTGTTCGGCTCCGCCCCGAACGCTGTCGCGGCGCCCGAGAACAGCTTGGCGTTGGAGGTTACCTGCGCATGGACCTCGAGGCCAATCACGACCTCCCACTCGCCGGTTTCGCCCTTGATGCGGTATTCAGACATCTTTCGTTCCTTCATGTGTCCCCGCAAAGGCGGGAGACCCAGTGCGGGGCGGCGCGCGGCCGCTCGGGGCGCCCGCTTTCGCGGGAGCACGCCGCTAAATCACCACCACTTCTCAGCCCGCGCCGTGAAGCCCGCGCGCTCCTCGATCGCCAGGCCGGCGTTGAGCACGCCCTGCTCGTCGAACGCCTTGCCTATGATTTGCAGACCAAGCGGCAAACCTTCGCGATTGAGCGCTGCGGGAACCGACATCGCGGGCAGCCCCGCAAGGCTTGCCGGCACGGCGAACACGTCGTTGAGGTACATCGATAACGGATCGGCGGTTTTCTCGCCCAGCCCGAACGCCGCGGACGGCGCGGTGGGAGCAAGAATCACGTCGCAGCTTCCAAACGCATTGTCGAAATCGCGCGCGATCAGCGTGCGCACCTTCTGTGCCTGCGTATAATAGGCGTCATAAAAGCCCGCCGAGAGCACATAGGTCCCGATCATGATACGGCGCTTGACCTCCGGCCCGAAGCCTTCGGCGCGCGTCGCGGCATACATGTCCTGAAGGCCCGCGCCCTGCGGCAATTCGCGCAGGCCATAACGCACCCCGTCATAGCGCGCGAGGTTCGACGAGGCTTCAGCCGGCGCGATGATATAATAGGCCGGGAGCGCATATTTGGTATGCGGCAGGCTGATATCGACAACCTCGGCGCCCGCATCCTTCAGCATGGCAATCCCTGCGTCCCACATCGCGGCAATATCAGCATCGATGCCGTCGAGGCGATATTCCTTCGGAATTCCGACCTTCTTGCCCTTGAGATCACTCGACAAAGCTGCTTCCCAATTGGGCACCGGCTGGTCGAGGCTGGTCGCGTCCTTGGGGTCGAAACCCGCCATATTCTCGAGCAGGATGGCGCAGTCTCGAATATCGCGCGCCATCGGCCCTGCCTGGTCGAGCGAGCTTGCAAAAGCCACGATGCCCCAGCGTGAGCAGCGGCCATAGGTCGGCTTGATCCCCGAAATTCCGGTGAAGGCCGCAGGCTGGCGGATCGAGCCGCCGGTGTCGGTGCCGGTGGCGGCGGGGCAGAGCCGCGCCGCGATCGCGGCCGAGCTGCCGCCCGACGATCCCCCTGGGGCGAGCGCGGCGTTACCGCCGTCCTTGCGCCGCCACGGGCTGATGACATTGCCGAAATAGCTCGTCTCGTTCGACGAGCCCATCGCGAACTGATCGAGGTTGAGCTTGCCCAGCATACCGCAGCCCGCATCCCACAATTTCTGCGACACGGTGGACTCGTAGCGCGGGACGAAGCCCTCGAGCATGTGGCTCGCCGCGGTGGTCTGGACGCCATTCGTCGCGAACAGATCCTTCATTCCGATCGGCACCCCCGAGAGCGGCTTCAGCGTTCCCGCGGCGCGGTCCGCGTCGGCCTTTTTTGCCGCGGCGATCGCATGGTCGGGTGTTTCGACGATGAAGGCGTTCAAGGCCTTCGCATCCGCGACATTGGCGTTGAAGGCCTCGGCGACCTCGACGGCGCTGAATTCGCCCGCGCGGTGTCCGTCGCGGATCTGCGCGACGGTCAGGTTCGTAAGATCACTCATTATTCGATTACCTTGGGAACGCCGAAGAAGCCGTGCTGCGGCGCCGGCGCATTGGCGAGTATATCATCGCGGCGGTTGCCGCCGGTCAGCGGGTCTGCATCGACGACATCGTCGCGCAGCCGGAGCTTGTTCGGGATCACCGCGGTCATCGGTTCGACCCCCGTTACATCGACCTCGCCGAGTTGCTCGACCCAGCCCAAGATGCCGCTGAGTTCGCCTTCCATCGCGGCGGCTTCCGCATCGCTGATCGCGATGCGCGCCAGCGACGCGATCTTCCTTACCGTATCCTGATCGATTGCCATTGATTCCTGCCTTTGCGGGAGAAGCTGCGCCGCTAGCACTGCGCTTGCGACGCTTCAAGGTCGGACCAGAAAAGCGCGTCACTCGAAGGGATCACCGACGGGCTTGCCGTCGACAAAGAGCTGCCGCCGGGCCACAGGGCGAAGCTCGATTGTTGCGGTTTCGAGATCGGGGTCGGTCTTCTGAGGCTGCTCGGCACCGTGCGTCATGTCATAGGTCTCCCTCCATTCACCCGGCTTGGGGCCGGCGACGAAGAAGCGAGGATCGGATCCGCGCGCGATCAGCACGGCACCGCCTTCGCCAAGAACATAGACGGCGCAAGCCGAGGTCCGGCATGCGCTCTCCTTCCCAATCGCGGTGTAGAATTCAGGGGGAAGCACGGCGCCCGCGGGAAGCACCCGGACCCGCTCTTCGATCGGCCGCACTGCGAAGGCGGCATCCTCAGCGTCAACCTCGCCGGGGCCTCTGAGGTCCCAGCGGTTCTTTGCGGCCAAGGCCCATTTGGCAAGGTTGGCTCGCTCGGCTTGCGGCGAGACGGCCAACTTCTGAAGTGCACGCCGCCCGCTCGGCCCGAAATCGAAGGCGAGCGCCGCCCAGTCCAACTCTTCGGCCTTTACCGCCCCGCTTTCGAGCCGGGCAAGCTGGTCCCGGGTGGAAATCGCCCCGAAATCGAGGATCGGCAGCGCCAGCGCGACCGCGAGCAGCATGAGCCCGATCGCGAGCTTCTGCTGCAACGGCCGGAGCACATCGTCGAAATCCCGGCGCCCCCGCGCGATTGCGACCAGTCCCGCGATACCATAGGCGAGCGCGATCCCGACGGCGATCACCCCCCAGATACGCTCGGGCGTCCAGCCATATTGCGCAATTCGAACCTGCATCGAGATCGCGGCGATGATCGCGAGCGGCAATACGGCGACTGCGAGCACTGCCGCTGCGCCATGCAGCACCCGGTTGCCCGATCGATCCTCGTCGCCATTGCCTATGACGGCGTTGGCAAGAAGCACTGCGAAGGCCGAGATGCCGAGCATCAGCCCCGCCGTCGAGAAGCCCGCGTCCCACAATTTCTGGAGGCCCGTACCGAGAAGTGAGAGAAGGAACAGGATGAGCGCTGCGGCCAGCACTGGCGCAAGCACAGCGAGGACGATCATCACCAGTCGCTGAAGCGTCGAAACCAGCTTGTCGCGTTCGCGCAGGAGCCCGACAGCTCCGCCGAAGGCGGCCCCTGCAAGCATCCAGCCAAACCATTCGCCGCGCAGGAGGTCGCGGATGAGGTCGATCCCGATCAAGTGAAACATCTCGCCGATCAGCAGAACGAGCAGGAAGGTGACTCCGACGAAGGCGAGGCTCGCCGCGCCGATCACCGCGTCGGTCCAAGCATGGCTGTGCATCCGCGCATAGGGCAATTGCCAAAGCCTCCAGAAGCGCGCGCCCGGCGCGACGTCGCGCTGTGTCTGGAACAGCGGGGTGGCGACGAGAACGGCCAGAATTCCGGACCAGAAGGGCCATTCTACCGGCGATCCGTTGAGGTTGTACCCGGCCGAATACCAGGTGATCAGACCCATCATCCCGCCCCACCCCAGCGCGAACAGAGCGGCCCAGCGCCAGCGACGAAGCTCGGCCCCGAGCACGAAAACCACCGCCGCGATCGCGACAAATGCCGCCAGCGCGTCGCGCCCGGGCGCGCGCGGCGCATCGTAAGTCCGGTCGATCAGCAGGTGGAAAATCAGACCTGCGACCGCACAGATCGCCGCCATGATCCAGGGCCGCAGCGGCCAAGGCGCGTCGTTATCGTCGAGACGAGCCGAGACAGACCGGGGCGACTCGGGGGCGGGCGGGGTTGCGGAGGCTTCGTTCATCCCCCACATCTGGGCTTGTTTCGGGCGCATGCGCAAGCCAGATAGCGCGAGCGCACCTTCTCTCCCATGGAGCCCCGCTTGGCCCGCAAATTTCTTTATCTCATCGCTGCGATCATTCTCCTCGTCCTTGGTGTCGGCATCGCCTATCAGCTCGCCCCCGGGTGGTTCGGCCGCGTCGCGTTCGTCCCCTCGACCGAGTTCGAACCGCAGGCAGCGATTGCGCCCAACGCCTATGAGGACCCGGCGATGTGGCTCGCGCGCCCCGGGCTTGAAAACGACCCCTCGTCCTGGCGCCCGGAACTCGCCGGTGATGCAACGCCGCCGCCCGATAGCGCCGAGGCACAGTCGCGCGATCAGTTGATCCCGCCCGCCCGAGCCGCTGAGCCGGGAGCGGCGACTGCGGCGCAAAAGGGCAGCGCTGCGGTCTTCTTCGTCCACCCGACGAGCTACTACAGCAAGTCAAGCTGGAACGCGCCGCTCGACGACCGCGATGCCAATTACCGCGCCGACCTTTTCATGCGCGGCATGGCGAGCGCCTTCGCCGACGGCGGCGAAGTGTGGGCGCCGCGCTATCGCCAGGCGACACTCGGAGCATTTCTCGCGACCGACCGCGTCACGGCGGGCAAGGCGATTGATGCCGCCTATCGCGACGTCGAGCAGGCCTTCGACGCCTTCCTTGCCGCGCAGCCCAAAAACCGGCCGATCATCCTCGCGGGCCACAGCCAGGGCGCGCTCCATATCGAAACGCTGATCAAGAACCGCATCGCGGGCACCCCGCTCGCCAAGCGTATCGCCGCGGCCTATATTGTCGGTTGGCCGATCAGCCGCGACACAGACCTCGCCGCGCTTGGCCTTCCCGCCTGCGAGACGGCCGAACAGGCGAACTGCATTCTCGGCTGGGCGACCTTCGCGGAACCCGCCGATACTTCGATGGTCACCGACGCCTATGACGGCACAATCGGCTATGACGGCCGCCCGCGACGCGACACGCGGATGCTGTGCACGAACCCGATCACTGGCATTCCCGATACCGAAGCCGCCCCGGCGGCGAATATCGGCACGCTGAAACCCGAGGATGGGTTCAAGAAGGGCCAGCTCGTCCCCGGCGTCATTGGCGCCCGCTGCGATGACACGCGCGGCTTCCTGATGATTGGCGACGCCGATATCGCGAAGGACTATGCGCCAAGCTATGTGCTTCCCGGCAACAATTATCACGTCTTCGACATCACCCTCTTCTGGGCGAACGTCCGCGCCGACGTGCTGCGCCGGCTCGCGAGCTTCGAAGGCAAGCCCTCGCCCGTCCCGCCACCCGCGGCGCCTCTCGCGAAGCCCGCAGGACAAGATGCCGTGCCGGTTGCCACGCCAGGGGCAAAAGGCGGATCGTAACGCAGGCCGGGCGCGCGTTGGGCCAGGTCCGGGCAGGTGTCGGCAAACTAGGGCCTTGAGCATGCGGGCCCGTCTCGACTTCGCTCGGCACCCAAGGCTAAGGAGCGCAGGGATGATCACGACCGCCCCTTCCGATTTTGCCCGCGCGCTGCCGGGTGGCGGCCGCCTCGCTGGGCTCGACGTCGGCACCAGGACGATCGGGACCGCGCTCTGCGATGCAGGGTGGAGCTTTGCGACGCCCGACAAGACGATCATCCGCAAGAAATTCGCAGCCGATCTCGATGCGCTGAAAGCGCTGGTTGCGGCGCAATCGGTTGTCGGGTTCGTCGTGGGGCTGCCGCTCAACATGGACGGCAGCGACAGTCCGCGCACCCAGTCGGTGCGCGCCTTCGCGCGCAACCTTGCTCCCCTCGCGCTGCCGGTGCTGCTCTGGGACGAGCGCTGGTCGACCGCCGCGGTCGAGCGCGCGATGATCGCCGCCGACGTCAGCCGCGCAAAGCGCGCCGAGCGTATCGACAGCGCCGCAGCGGCGTTCATTCTCCAAGGAGCGATCGACGCGATGGTGCGCTAAGCCCCATCGGGGGGAGCAACTTTCGATGCTGCGCTTCACACATTTCCGCCAAGTCACTCTTTGATGACCGATTATATTTTCATGTGGCTCGCTGCGGCAAATCTGATCGCATTTCTCCTGATGGTCCTCGACAAGGCATATGCCAAGGCCGGCATGCGCCGGACGCGCGAGTCCACCCTGCTCCTCTGGGCCTTTCTTGGCGGCGCCTTGGGCACCATGCTCGCCGCGCGCCTGATGCGCCACAAGACGCGCAAGCAGCCCTTTGCGACCTGCATGCTGATCTCGCTCGGGGTCAACATCATCCTGCTCCTTCCCTGGGCGCTCGGATTGCCGGGGCCGTTCTTCGTCTCGGCGCTTGCGAAAATTGCCGCCGACGCCTAGAGGCTCGGCTTTAATGACAAACGCAACCATCCGACCCGCCAGCGACTATCCGCCCGGCGGCGATGCCTTTCGCCATCGCCATCTGACCGGCATCGCGCAGCTCACCCCGTGGGAAATTTCCTACATTCTCGATGCTGCCGAACAGTGGGTCGATCTCAACCGTTCGGGCGCTGCCAAGCATGACGACGCGCTCGCCGGGCTGACGATCATCAACGCCTTTTTCGAAAATTCGACGCGCACACTTCTTTCGTTCGAGATCGCGGGCAAGCGGCTCGGCGCCGACGTCGTCAACATGCACGCCGCGCAATCGAGCGTGAAGAAGGGCGAAACATTGATCGACACCGCGATGACGCTGAACGCGATGCGCGCCGATGCGATCGTCATTCGCCATTCGGCCTCGGGGGCGGTGCAACTGATCGCAGACAAGGTCGACTGTCCGGTGCTCAACGCGGGCGATGGCCGCCACGAGCATCCGACGCAGGCGCTGCTCGACGCGCTCACCATTCGCCGCCGCAAGGGCAAGGTCGAGGGACTGACGATCGCGATCTGCGGCGACGTTCTCCACAGCCGCGTCGCGCGCTCGAACATCCTCGCCCTGACCCTGCTTGGCAACGAGGTACGCGTCGTCGCGCCCTCGACCCTCATCCCCCCTGCGATGGAGCGGATGCACGTCGCGACCTTCACTGACATGGATGTGGGGCTCAAAGGCGCCGATGTCGTGATGATGCTGCGCCTGCAGAACGAGCGGATGGACGGTGCCTATCTTCCCTCGGCGCGCGAATATCATGCGCTCTACGGCCTGACGCCCCAAAGGCTCGAAAGGGCGAAACCCGATGCAATCGTCATGCACCCTGGCCCGATGAACCGCGGAGTGGAGATCGACAGCAGTATCGCTGACGATCCCGCGCGCTCGGCGATCACCGAGCAGGTCGAGATGGGCGTGGCGGTGCGCATGGCGTGTCTCGACATTCTGACGCGCCGCAAGCGAGGAGTGCCGGGATGGAACTGAGGCCGCTCCACATCACCGGGGCGCTGCTCGTGGAAGGCGGCGCGCCGCGCCCGGGAAGCCTGCTCGTCATCGGCGGCCGCATCGCCGCGCTCGATCCTGCCGACGTTCCGGACGGCAGCGAGACAGTCGACGCGGGGGGGCAGTGGCTCGCGCCCGGCATCATCGACCTTGGCGTCTTTGCAACCGACAAGCCAGCCTTTCATTTCGGCGGGATCACACGCGCTGCGCTGATGCCCGACAGCGGCCCGCTCGACGGGGCCGGTCTCGTCGAGCGCGCCGCAAAGGGCGGCAAGCCCGACCTTTGGGTGCATCCGCTCGCCGCCGCGACGAAGGGGCTCGCGGGCAAGGAGCTCGCTGAGATCGGGCTGATGAAAGAGGCGGGCGCGCGCGCCATTGCCACGGGGCGCGCGCGCATCGCCGACAGCGGCGTGATGCGCCGCGTGCTGTCTTACGCGGCCTCGCTGGGCCTTGTGACCATCATCCATGCCGAGGACGAGGGGCTGACGGCGGGCGCGGTCGCGACCGACGGCGAGATGGCGACGCGGCTTGGCCTTGCTTCTGCCCCCGCAATTGCCGAGGGGATGGCGATCGCGCGCGATCTCGCGCTCGTCGAGGAAACCGGTGCGCCCGTTCATTTCCGCCAGGTCACAACCGCGCGCGGGCTCGACCTCATCCGCGCGGCAAAAGCGAAAGGTCTCCCGGTTCTTTGCGGCATCACGCCTGCGCATCTTCTGCTTTCGGACACGGCGATCGGGGATTTTCGCACCTTCGCGCGCCTTTCGCCGCCGCTCCGGTCGGAGGAGGATCGCCGCGCCTGCCTCACCGCGATCGCAGACGGGACGATCGACACTCTGTCCTCGGGCCATGACCCGCGTGGTCCCGAAGACAAGCGCCTTCCCTTTGCCGAAGCCCAGCCCGGCATGGCGGGCGCTGAAACATTGCTCGCGCTCGGACTCGGCCTCGTGCGCGACGGGCATATCGCTCCCGGTCGCCTCTTCGAGCTGCTAGCTGCCACCCCGGCCTGCCTTCTTGGGGTCGATGCGGGCCAGCTCGCGGTCGGCAAGGAGGCCGACCTCATCCTCGTCGATCCCGACGCCCCGTGGCAGGTCGACGCGAAGAAAATGGCAGCCTGGGCAGGCAACACGCCGTTCGACGGCATGCCGGTGCAGGGCCGCGCGACGGCAATGTGGAAGGGCGGCCAGCGCATCCGCTGACCGCCCTCGAGGCATTTTGGCATGACGAGGCGGGAGCGTTCCCGCCGTCAGGTGAGGCCTAGCGCGATGCCATACGAACAGGGGTCGCTTTCGCCGCCCACTGGATCGTCTCGCCGCCCATCTGACGGATAAAGCAGCTCTGGCCGCGCGCCTTGAGCTCGCCGCAGAGCTTGCTCGCGTCGGCGCGGCTCTTAAGGCCATTCACGGTGAGGCGATAATAGGTGCGGCCCTTGACCGTCGCGGCATGGCTCGACGCCGGGAAGGCCGCGAGCTGGCCGTTGCGCGTCTTGAGCAGCCCCCATTTTTCCTTGGCGATGCCCAGGCTGTCATAGGCGCCAAGCTGGACGGCCCAGCCCGATGGATTCTTGGCATCAAACGCCTGTGCCGTCAGCCGGACGGGGACCTCGTCGGCTGCGGAAGGCGCGGCCACGCGCGGCGCGTGACGATAAGGCGCTGCATCGGCGGTGATCACCGGCGCTGCGGCGCTCGGCGAAGGAAGCTCTGTGACCGGCATGGCGACGCCGGCCACCCGCTCGGGCATCGGAAGTTCGACCGTACGGATCGGTGCGTCTGCACCGCCCGCGTCGATAGCCACGGGCGGCGGCGGTGCATAGTTATCGACCGGCGCGGGATCGGCGCTGGCGAGCAGCAACGCATTTGCCGAAGCCTTCGCCATTTGCGTGTCTCCAAAATTGGCGAGCGCAAGCTGCACGGGCATGCCGGCGTCGGCCTTCGCCTTGGCGCCGATCAGGCTCGCGACGCGGATCGCCTGGTCACGCGCTTCGGCGAGTTTCGCCCACTCCGTCATTCGCCCTTCGATCTTGGCGGGCGACAGGTCCTGCGAGGCGAGGATGCGCGCCTGCGCCCAGCGACCCGAGAGGGCAAGCGCGAGGGCAAGGTTCTGGCGGGTACGCGCGCCGGCGTCTGGCGCCCGAGCCGCGGCGGTCAGCACATAGATTGCCGACTCGCTATCCCCCGCCAGCGCAAGCGCAAGGCCCGCATCGGAAGCGGGAACGACATCGCTATTGTTCTTGAGCAACGCCAACGCACCAGGGTTGTTGCCGCGGGCGATATGCGCGAGCGTCAGTGCGATCACGGTATTGGCGTCGCGCGCGCCCAATTCCATGGCCTCGCCGAGCGCCGCTGCGGCCGACGCAAAGCGCCCATCGCTGAGATAGGCCTGGCCGAGCAGTGCGCGATATCCCGCATCGCGTGGGCTTGCTGCGACCGCCGCTTCTGCAAAGCTCACGGCCTTTCCTGCCCTGCCCTTCTCGAGCGCGGCGCGCGCGCGGTCAGCAGACTTCGCGGCGGCATCGGCCTTGTCGGCGACCTTCGAAGAGGCAACCGCGAGCGGTCCTGTACCGCTGCATCCGGTCGCCGTAATTCCCAAAGCGAAGCCCGACGCGGCGATTTTCATCAGCATTTTGCGGTTCATGAAGGTCCCCCCATTTTGTCCGGTGCTAGGCCGTCCGGCGCGCAGGGCGCGCCGCTGGCAGGCGGCTCGCCATCGCGTCGATTTCAGGCAGCGACGAGAGATACTGGTCGAGCAAGTCCGTGAGGATGACCTGCGCGGAGCGGTTTGTGACGGCGCTCGCAAGACGCAGGCGCAGGTGACGCTCGGCATCGAGGCGCAGCGTGAAAGCAGCCTTTTCGCGGGCCCGCGGCGCGCGGGGTGCTTTCGCCTTGGCCGAAGGCTGCTGCTCGACCTTGCGCGCGACAGCGGCGACGCGGTCAATCAGCGATTCCTGTTGGCGCACGACCTCGGGCACCTCGGGAGCGAAAGGCTCGCCGAGCTCGGCCGCAAGCGGTGTTTGGGCGATCGCGGGCTCAGCGCTTTCTTCGACGGCTTGTTCGGCCTCGACGTTGTGCGCGAGCACCGATCCGGTGAGTAGCGGCTTCAGGTCGACCATATGGGCCGGTTCAGCGTTCTGGTCGGGATCGACATCATAGCCCATGTCATTCCAGCCAAGATCGTCATAGCCGGCCCCGACAAGCGGCCCCGGACCGCTGCCGAGCGGCTGGCGGCGCATGGCCGGCCGCGCACCGCCCTTGCGGGCAAGCAGACCGGCACTCAGCGATGCGAGAGGTTTGGGTTCGCCCATCATGTCCTCCCCTTACTGGCCAGCGATGCGGCGGCCGAAGCCCCCGCCCATCGGGCGAACCGCGCCGTAGTTGCCCTGCGTGGGGAGCGGCGATGCGAAAATGGTGCGGCGGAAATTCTTCTCCAGCCGGTCATTCATATAGGTCCAAAGCTGACGGATCTCTTCGGCCGAGCGGCCATTGGGATCGACCTCCATCACCGTACGGCCGTCGATCATCGACGCGGCATAATCGGTACGGTGGTGCAGCGTCACCGGGGCAACGGTTCCATGCTGCGAGAGCGCGACCGCGGCCTCGCTCGTGATCTTGGCCTTGGGGGTCGCCGCGTTGACAACGAACACCAGCGGCTTTCCCGCGCGCTCGCAAAGGTCGACCGTGGCGCCCACGGCGCGCAGGTCGTGCGGGCTGGGACGCGTCGGCACGACGATCAGTTCGGCGACACTGATGACGCTCTGAATCGCCATGGTGATGGCGGGCGGCGTGTCGATGACCGCGAGCTTGAAGCCCTGCTGGCGCAGGATTTCCAGGTCAGACGCGAGCCGCGCTACGGTGGTCTGAGCAAAGGCCGGAAGGTCGGTTTCGCGCTCGTTCCACCAGTCAGCGAGCGAGCCTTGCGGGTCGATGTCGATCAGAACGACGGGCCCGGCGCCCGCCAGCTGGGCCTGCACCGCAAGGTGCCCCGACAAGGTCGTTTTCCCCGACCCGCCCTTTTGTGAAGCCAATGCCAAAACGCGCACGACTGTCCCCCTGAATGTCCAAAATCGGGCGAAGGAATGACATGCGGGGCGCTAAAATTGGGTTAACGATGATAAAAAGAGGGTGAACGGACGATGGAGAGCTATGGTAACCAAAGGCTTGAGATGATGTTGTGCCAGATCGGGTCACGAGCGGGGTCGCCCTGTTTCTTGCTAACGGCGTGTTAGCCATTTTGGGGTTAGGGGCTTTCCCTCGGGAACTGCTCGCCCCTCCAGGCGGCGGGGTCATGGAGAATTCGATGCGCTCATTTCGCACCATCGCTTCGCTCGCGCTGCCGCTCCTGGCCGCATCGCTCGGCGCGCCGGCTGCCGCCTCTGTCAAGGATGGGGTCGAGGCCTGGCAAAAGGGGGATTATCAGAGCGCCGTCGCCCAGTGGCGCCCGCTCGCTGTTGCCGGCGATCCCGATGCCCAGTTCAACCTTGGGCAGGCTTACAAGCTCGGCCGCGGTGTTCCGTCCGATCTGGATCAGGCCGAGGCCTGGTATCGCCGCGCTGCAAAACAGGGGCATCTACAGGCCGAGGACAATCTTGGGCTTGTTCTCTTCACCGCCGGTCGCCGCGAGGAGGCCATGCCCTTTATCGCCCAGTCGGCAGCACGCGGCGAGCCGCGCGCACAATATGTTCTGGGCACTGCGCATTTCAACGGCGACCTTGCGGCCGAAAACTGGCCGCTTGCCTATGCGCTGACCAAGCGCGCAAGCGACGCGGGGCTCCAGATTGCCTCGGCGCGCCTTGCCCAACTTGATCGCCTGATCCCGCTTGAGCAGCGGCAAAAGGGCCTTTCGATGCTGCCCGAGATGGAGAAGGCAGAAGCCCGCGCGCGTCTCGCTGCGGTGAACGCCGCCGCCCCTCCGCCGCCCAAACCGGCCCCCTCACCGGTCAAGACCGCGAGTCTGCCCGCCTCGGTTCCTGGCACCAGCTACACCCCCCCTCCCGTGATCGCGGCGCCCGCGCCCGCGCCCGCACCGGCGCTCAAACCCGTGCTCTCGCCCCCGGCCGAGGCGGCTGCTGCCGCTGCGGCGGAGGCGACGGCCGCTGCCGACACCGCGGTGAGCATTGCAGCGGTGGAAGCCCCGCCGCCGGTATCGGCCCCGGTGAAAGCCGCCGCGCCGTCGGCCCCGGGTACAACATATGCCCCGCCCCCCGAGGGCGATCCGCTGCCGCCGGCGTCGGCACCCGGTGCCGCCATGACAGACGTTCCCGCGCCGGCCGCGACGAAACCTGGCGCTGCTGCCGCGCCCGCGCCTCGCCCTGCGACAACCAGCCTGTGGCGCGCGCAACTCGGCGCTTTCGGCATCGAGAGCAATGCCCGCAAACTCTGGGCGAGCCTTGAAAAGACATATCCCGCCCTCGCCTCGCGTCAGCCCTATCTGGTCAAAAGCGGCAAGCTCACCCGGCTTCAGGCGGGAGGTTTTGCCGACAAGGCCGAGGCCGACGCCTTCTGCGCGACGGTGAGGAAGGATGGTCAGGCGTGTCTGGTAGTCGATAAATAGGGAAGGGCATGCCCTGCCGGCCTAACCTAGCACCCATTGGCGCCGCGAATAGCCCTGCGCCCAGAGCAGTCCGGTCAGATCGTGGTGCCGGATCACCGCGTCCGCTGCATCCGCGGCCGCCTGGTGCGGATGATAGGCAATGCCAAGCCCTGCGGCGGTGATCATCGGAATGTCATTTGCACCATCCCCGATCGCGAGTGTGTCGGCGAGGGGCAGAGCGTGCCTTGCCGCCTCACTCTTCAGCGTTTCAAGCTTTGCGTCCTTGTCGACGATCGGTTCCGCAACCTTGCCGGTGAGCTTGCCCCCTTCGAGCAGCAGCTGATTCGCGACCACCCGGTCAAAGCCGATTGCCTCGCCAACCGGGTTTGCAAAGGCCGTGAAGCCCCCGGTGACGAGCACGCTATGCGCGCCATAGGCTTTCATCGTCTGGACGAGTGTGCGCGCACCGCGGGTCAGGCGCACCCGCTCCATTCGACATTCGGCGAGCAGGCCTTCGGCGAGCCCTCCGAGGAGCGCGACCCTTTCCTCGAGGGCACCGCGAAAGTCGACCTCGCCGCGCATCGCTTTCTCGGTGATCGCCGCAACCTCGGCCTTGATCCCGGCATAGTCGGCGAGTTCGTCGATGCACTCGCAGGTGATCATCGTTGAATCCATGTCGGCGATCAGCAGCTTCTTGGTGCGATCGCCGAGCGGCTGGACCACGACGTCGAGCGCACCATGGTCCATTTTTGCAAGTTCGCTGCGCGCGCTCACCAGGCTGCCGTGGAAGACGATGTCGGCAGCATCGCCCTCGTCGAGCCAGTGCGGCGCCCCGACTTCGTGCCCTGTCGCGTCGAGGCGGTCGATCGCCTCGCGCACCACCTCGCCCGTCAGCTTTCCGGCTGCTATCAGCGTCGCAACGAACATGGTGTCTCCTTCTACCTCCAGAGGGCTCAAGCCCCCGCTCGCGCTTATCGCCGGGCCGACCGCGAGCGGCAAGAGCGCGCTGGCTGTCGCTTTGGCGCAGGCGGTAGGTCGCGCGCAAGTGGTGAATGCCGACGCAAGCCAGGTTTATCGCGATCTGGCGATTCTCTCGGCGCGTCCGACGCCGGCGGAGATGGCGGGTGTGCCCCACCGTCTGTTCGGCCATGTTGACGGCTGCGATACCTATAATGCGGCGCGCTGGGCCGCCGACGCGCGCCGCGCGCTTGCCCGCGCATGGGAGGACGAGGATGTACCGATTCTCGTCGGGGGGACCGGCCTTTATCTGCGCACTCTCCTCTACGGCATCGCTCCCGTGCCCGACATCGACCCCGCCATCCGCGCCGAGGTCCGCGCCCTGCCTCCCGCCGAGGCGCACGCTGCGCTCGCCCGTCTCGACCCCTCGGCCGCCGAGCGCTTGCCCCCCGCCGATACGGCGCGCGTCTCGCGCGCGCTGGAGGTGGTTCGCGCCACCGGTCGCACGCTGGCCCACTGGCAGCAGGCGCGCGAGGGCGGGATCGCATCCGAGGTCGCGCTCTTCCCGCTAGTTCTCCTGCCGCCCCGCGAATGGCTGCGCGCGCGCTGCGACGCTCGGCTCGAGGCGATGTTCGAGGCCGGTGCGGCCGAGGAAGTCGCGGCGCTCATCGCGCGCGGACTCGGCCCTGAACTTCCCGTCATGCGCGCAATCGGGGTGCAGCAGGTCGCACAGTGGCTGCAAGGCCAAACCACCCGCGAGGAGGCCCTGGAGCGCGCGCAGGCCGCAACGCGCCAATATGCAAAGCGGCAATATACCTGGTTCCGTCACCAACCGCCCCAGGATTGGCCGCGCCATAACGAATCATTATCGATCGATTCTATAAACGAAATTGCAATAAAATTACGTGATAGATTATTGACAGGATAGAATCATGCACCTATTGCCCGCCGACTGTTGCAGCGCACAAGCGCATCCCTGGCGCGCGGGCGAATGATGAGGAAAGGAGCAAGATCGTGACGGAAATGAGCGGTGCCGACATGGTGGTTCAGGCGCTGGTCGACCTTGGGGTCGACACAGTGTTCGGCTATCCGGGCGGCGCGGTCCTTCCCATCTACGACGCGCTCTTCAATCACCCCAGGATCAAGCATATCCTCGTCCGCCACGAGCAGGCGGCGACCCATGCCGCCGAAGGCTACGCCCGCGCCACGGGCAGGCCCGGCGTCGTGCTCGTGACCTCGGGACCGGGCGCGACCAATGCCGTCACCGGCATCACCGATGCGCTGCTCGATTCCATTCCGATGATCGTCCTCACCGGCCAGGTGCCGACGACTCTGATCGGCACCGACGCGTTCCAGGAATGCGACACGGTCGGCATCACGCGTCACTGTACCAAGCATAATTATCTCGTGATGGACCCCGACCGCCTGGGTCCGATCCTGCACGAGGCCTTTTACATCGCGACCCACGGCCGCCCGGGGCCGGTGGTAATCGACATTCCGAAGAATGTGCAGGTTGCAGTCGGCACCTATTCGGTGCCGGCACGCATCGAGCATCAAAGCTATCGCCCGCAGGTCGAGCCCGACGCGGCCGCGATTGCCGACGCGATCGAGCTCATCGCGGCGGCCGAGCGACCGATCTTCTACACCGGCGGCGGCGTGATCAACGCAGGCCCCGATGCGAGTGCGGCGCTGCGCCAGCTCGTCGGGATGACCGGCGCGCCGATAACCTCGACGCTGATGGGTCTCGGCGCCTTCCCGTCGGACGATCCCAAGTGGCTCGGCATGCTTGGCATGCACGGAACCTATGAATCGAATATGGCGATGAACCGCGCCGACCTCATCATTGCGGTCGGAGCGCGCTTCGATGACCGCGTGACGGGCCGCCTCGACGCCTTTGCACCGCATGCGAAGAAGATCCACATCGACATCGATCGCAGCTCGATCAACAAGATCGTCCCCGTCGATGTCGCCGTGCTCGGCGATGCCGGGCGCGCGCTCGACGCGCTGATTGCAGCATGGCAGGAGCGCGGGCACAGGGCGCGCGATCTTGGCGAATGGTGGCGCCGCATCGACGGCTGGCGTGCGACGCGCTGTCTGGACTTCCCCGAAAAGAAGGACGGGGCCGCCGAAATCATGCCGCAGCGCGCGGTGAAAGCGCTCTTCGAGGCAACGCGGGGGCGCGATCCCATCATCACCACCGAGGTTGGCCAGCACCAGATGTGGGCGGCGCAGCATTTCGGCTTTTCGGCGCCCAACCGCTGGCTGACCAGCGGCGGGCTCGGCACGATGGGCTACGGCTTCCCCGCCGCGGTAGGCGCGCAGATCGCCAAACCTGACCGCCTTGTCATCTGTATCGCGGGCGAAGCCTCGCTCCAGATGAACATCCAGGAAATGGGAACGGTCAGCCAGTACCGCCTGCCAGTCAAGATCTTCATCCTCAACAATGAATGGATGGGAATGGTCCGCCAGTGGCAGGAGCTGACCTATGAAAGCCGCTATTCGAACAGCTATTCGGACAGCCTGCCTGATTTCGTGAAGCTCGCCGAGGCCTATGGCTGGACGGGCCTGCGCATCGACACGCTCGGGGAGCTCGAAGAGGGAATACAGACCATGCTCGACACGCCGGGTCCGGTGATAGTCGATTGCCGCGTGGCCAAGCTCGCCAACTGCTTCCCGATGATCCCGTCGGGCGCAGCGCACACCGACATGATCCTCCAGCCGAGCGATGTGACCGGCACGATGGACGACGAAGCCAAGGCGCTGGTGTAACCCATATGAAAATCACAACCGAAACGGGCGAGCGCCACGTGCTCGCCGTTACCGTCGACAACGAGGCGGGCGTGCTCGCCAAGATCACCGGCCTGTTCACCGCGCGCGGCTATAATATCGAAAGCCTGACGGTAGCGGACATCACCGCCGACCATGCGTTGTCGCGCATTACGATCGTCACCTCCGGCCCGCCGCCGATCATCGACCAGATCATCGCGCAGCTCGACCGTCTTGTCCCCGTCCACAAGGTCACCGACCTCACCGATCAGGGCGCGCATGTCGAGCGCGAGATCGCGCTCGTGAAGGTCGCGGGCACGGGCGACAAGCGAATCGAGGCACTGCGGCTTGCCGACGTGTTCCGCGCGAAGGTCGTCGACACGACGATCAACAGCTTCATCTTCGAGATCACGGGCAACAGCGAAAAGGTCGACCGCTTCATTGCGCTGATGCGCGAATGCGGGCTGGTCGAGGTCGGACGCACCGGCGTCGTCGCAATCGCTCGCGGCGCGGAGGCGCTTTAGACGTTATCGACAACCCGGCGAGGCCGGGATCGCTCGCAATTTCAACCACGCTATCGGCCCCGGGCTTTGGGGCGACGCCAATAGGGAAGAATGAGATGCAGGTTTATTATGATCGCGACGCCGACCAGGATCTGATCAAGGGCAAGAAGGTCGCCATCCTCGGTTACGGCAGTCAGGGCCACGCCCATGCCCAGAATCTTCGCGATAGCGGGGTGAAGGAGGTTGCGATCGCGCTCCGTCCAGGTTCGGCGACCGCGAAGAAGGCCGAGGGTGCGGGCTTCCAGGTGATGTCGAACAAGGAAGCGGCTGCCTGGGCCGACGTCATCATGATCGCCGCTCCCGACGAGCATCAGGCAAAGATCTACGCCGACGACCTTGCGGACAATATGAAGGCAGGTGCCGCGCTCGCCTTCGCGCACGGCCTCAACGTCCACTTCGGCCTCATTGAACCGCGCGCCGACATCGACGTCTTCATGGTCGCGCCCAAGGGCCCAGGCCACACAGTGCGCAGCGAATATCAAAAGGGCGGCGGCGTCCCCTGCCTGATCGCGGTGGATCAGGATACGACGGGAAATGCCAAGGCCATTGCCCTCTCCTACGCATCTGCCGTGGGCGGCGGGCGCAGCGGCATTATCGAGACGACCTTCAAGGAAGAGTGCGAAACCGACCTTTTCGGCGAACAGGCGGTTCTGTGCGGCGGTATCACGCACCTCATCCAGGCAGGGTTCGAGACGCTGGTCGAGGCGGGCTATGCGCCCGAGATGGCCTATTTCGAGTGCCTCCACGAAACCAAGCTGATCGTCGATCTTCTCTATGAAGGCGGTATTGCAAACATGCGATATTCGATCTCGAACACCGCCGAATACGGCGACATCAAGACCGGCCCGCGGATCATCACCGACGAGACGAAGGCCGAGATGAAGCGCGTTCTCGCGGACATCACCTCGGGCCGCTTCGTCAAGGATTTCGTCCTCGACAACGAGGCCGGCCAGCCCGAACTCAAGGCGAGCCGAAAGGCAGCCGCTGCTCACCCGATCGAAAAGACGGGCGCTGAGCTGCGGGCGATGATGCCGTGGATCGCGAAGAACAAGCTGGTGGACAAGGCGGTCAACTGACGCTTTAAGTCCCCTTATCCGGGGAGGGGTTGGATCGGGCGCATTTGCGTTCTGGCGCTCAGCGGCCAAACCAGCCTTTTTGCCGTTCGTGCCGGACCTGCCGAGGCACCGTTCATTCCTTGAACGGCCTTCGGCAAGCCCGGGCCGAACAGTTCGTGGAGCCTGCTTTCTTCGAGGGAGCGTGCGAGTGTCGAGCAGCAACTTCCCCTTCCGCGCCCACCGCGCGAACCTTGCAGCACTCGCGGCCGACGACCGTCGCCGCAGCTTGAGCCCGCGCAAGGGCGTCGATTTCGCTTCGAACGACTATCTTGCGCTGGCCGGCTCCTACGCCTTGAGCGAAGCGATCGCCGCGGGCCTCGAGCGCGGCATTCCCGCAGGCTCCGGGGGTTCCCGCCTCCTGCGCGGCAATCATGCAGAGCATGAAGCGCTCGAAGCCCACGCCGCGCGCCATTATGGCAGCGAGGCCGCGCTCTTCTTCTCGACCGGCTTTGCCGCAAATGCCGCGCTCTTTGCAACACTGCCCCAGCGCGGCGACCTCGTTGTCCACGACGAACTGATCCACGCCAGCGCGCACGATGGCATGAAACTTGGTCGCGCCGGGCGCGTCGACGCACGTCACAATGATGCTCAGGCTTTCGACGACATCATTGGGCGCTGGCGCCGCGGGGGTGGCACCGGCACACCCTGGATCGCCGTGGAAAGCCTCTATTCAATGGATGGTGACCGGGCACCGCTCGGCGACCTCGCCGCGGTCGCCGAACGCCACGATGCGGTCCTTGTCATCGACGAGGCGCACGCCACCGGCGTTTACGGCCCCGCCGGGCAGGGGCTCGCGCACGAGCTCGCGGACCGTGAAAATATCATCACTCTGCATACCTGCGGAAAGGCTTTGGGGTGCGAAGGGGCGCTGCTCTGCGGCCCCGCGATCGTCCGCGACTTTGTAGTCAACCGCGGCCGCCCGTTCATCTTCTCCACCGCGCCCTCACCGCTTGTCGCGTGGCTCGTGCGCCACGCACTTGAGATCGTCGCGAACGAGCCCGAGCGCGCAGCACGGCTCCATGCGCTCGTCCGCCGTGCCGAGACGCGCCTTGCACCGCTCGGCATCGCGGCGAGCGGCAGCCAGATCATTCCCATCCTCATCGGCGACAATGGCCGCACAATGCAGATCGCGGCCGCGCTTCAGGACGCGGGCTTTGATGTTCGCGGCATCCGCCCGCCCACCGTCCCCCACGGCACCGCACGGCTTCGCATCGCGATCACCCTCAACGTCGACGAGCCCGAGATCGACGCGATGGTCGATGCGCTCGCGGCCGCGATGACTGCGGCATGACCCGCCGCTACCTTGTCACCGGTACCGATACCGGCATCGGCAAGACCATATTCAGCGCGGCGCTCGCGGGCGCGCTCGGCCTGCCCTATTGGAAGCCGATCCAGGCGGGACTTGATGAGGAAACCGACAGCGAGACGGTCGCCCGCCTCGCGGGGGTACGCGTGCATCCCGAAGCCTATCGCCTTCGCGCCCCTGCCTCGCCGCACCTTGCGGCCGAGCGCGATGGCATTGCCATCGACCCAGAGGGGCTCGCTCCGCCCGCAGGCGACCTCCTGGTGGAGGGCGCAGGGGGCGCACTGGTCCCGGTGACGCGCAATATCCTTTATGCCGACCTTTTCGCGCGCTGGCAGATTCCGGTCATTGTCTGCGCGCGCACTGCGCTCGGCACGATCAATCACTCCCTGCTCACGATCGAGGCGCTGAAATCGCGCGGTGTCCCGCTCCACGGTGTCGCCTTCATCGGCGAGCCTCATGAAGACAGCGAAACGGTCATCGCCGCATTTTCGGGGGCCAAACGCCTCGGACGCCTCCCGCGGCTCGATCTCCTGACGCGGGAGACGCTGGACGCCGCATTCCGCGAGCATTTTGTCCTTGCGGATTACCCCTGACGGGCCTTGGACCATTTGCGCTCGCGGCGCTCCGGTGTAGGGCCAAAGGATGACCCATGCGCCCCCCTCCCCCGTCTGGCATCCCTTTACCCAGCACGGCCTTGGCGAACCGATCCCGCTGATCGCCCGCGCCCAAGGCGCGCGTCTCTACGATGCGCACGGCAACAGCTGGATCGACGCAATATCTTCCTGGTGGGTCACGACGCATGGTCACGCGCATCCGCGCATCATGGCCGCAATCCGCGCCCAGACCGAAAAGCTCGATCAACTCATTTTCGCCGGCTGGACGCACGAACCCGCCGAAACGCTTGCCGCCGAGCTCATCCGCATCACGCCCGGCCCGCTCACCCGCGTGTTCTTTTCGGACTCAGGCTCCACCAGTGTCGAGGTCGCACTAAAGATGGCGCTCGGCCATTTCGCCAACCGCGGTGATCCGCGCCATCGCATTCTCGTCCTCGAACACAGCTACCACGGCGACACGATCGGCGCGATGTCGGTCGGCGAGCGCGGGGTGTTCAACAAGCCCTATGAGCCACTGCTTTTCGACGTGGGCACCATCCCCTTCCCGCGCGAGGGGATGGAGCAGGCGACCCTCGATGCGCTCGAGGCTGCCTGCGCGCAAAAGCCCGCGGCCTTCATCGTGGAGCCCTTGATCCTCGGCGCCGGCGGCATGCTGATCTATCCCGCCTGGGTCCTCGCCGAAATGCGCAGCATATGTGCAGCGCATGACGTGCTCTTCATCGCCGACGAGGTGATGACGGGCTGGGGCCGCACGGGCACCCGCTTTGCCTGCGAGCAGGCGGGGGTTATCCCGGACATTCTCTGTCTCTCGAAAGGGCTCACGGGCGGCGCGATCCCGCTCGCGGTGACCTTGTGCATCGAGCCGATCTTTGCTTCGCACAAGTCGACTGACCGTGCGCGAAGCTTCTATCATTCATCAAGCTACACCGCGAACCCGATCGCATGCGCGGCGGCCAACGCCAATCTCGAGATATGGCGCGACGAGCCGGTTGCGGAGCGGATCGACGCGCTCGCCCAGGCGCAAGGCGCGCATCTTTCGATGCTGGCGCACGATCCGCGCGTCGCATGCCCTCGCCGCCTCGGCACCATCGCTGCCCTCGACGTCGTCCGGACGGACGCGGGCTATCTCTCAAGCCTCGCTCCCCGCCTCATCGCGTTCTACCGTGACCGCGGGATCTTGCTCCGTCCGCTCGGCAACACCATTTACGTGATGCCGCCTTATGGCATCACGCCCGACGATCTCGCAGAGATCTGGGCGGCGATTGCCGCATCGCTCGAAATCTGATGGCGGGCAGACGCGGTTCGGCTGAGGTTCATCTGCGGCGCATAGACCGGACGCCCGGGGGGTGCGAAGGAATGCGACTTGACGGCCCATGCCCATCTTCTCTTCTCGTTCATCGCCGCCGCAGCGCTCGCGTCGCCGGCGCTCGCCCAGGAAGATGAAAGTCTCGCGCAAACGGGACAGCCGCCGCAGAAGACCTCGATCCTCTACACCTATGGCGATGAACCCTGTCCCGAGGCCGAAGGTGACGAGATTGTTGTTTGCGCGCAGCGGCCCGAATCGGATCGCTACCGCGTGCCCAGGGAATTGCGTGAGGAACTGAAGGACGACGCGCCGGTCGGCGGCGGCAGCTGGACCTCGGCGGTCGAGGGATATGAGAATATCGCGCGCGCGACCCGTCCCGACAGTTGCTCGCCCGTTGGCAGTTACGGCTTTTCAGGCTGCTCGGCGGCGGCGCTGCGCGAATGGCAGGCCGAGCGCCGCGCAAGGAAGCGCGCCGCCGACGCCGCGGACGATTGACGCCCCGCCACCCCTTCGCATAGCCTTTGCGCCCTTGAAAAAATGAGGAGCCTTTCGCCATGCGTATTGCCGCCCCCCTTCTTGCTCTGCCCTTGCTGCTTGCAGTCCCGCTGCTCGCACAGATGCCCACCACTGCCCCCGGCGCGAAGGACGCCGCGCGCGTCACCGGCGGAACCTATCAGGCCGATCCGCATCACACGCTCGTCGGTTGGCGCGTCAATCATCTGGGCTTCAATGATTATTTCGGCATTTTCGGCGATGTGACCGGCACGCTGACGATTGATCCCAAGGCCCCCGCCGAAGCGAAGCTCGACATTAGCATCCCCATTGCCAGTGTCACCGTCGCGAGTGCGGGACTCAAGGATCACCTCCTGCGCGCGCCGGCCGAGAACGGTGCAAAGCCAGACTTCTTCGGCGCCAACCCCCAACCGGCGCGTTTTGTTTCGACCTCGGTGGTGGTTGACGAGGAAGGCGACGAGGCAAAGGTCACCGGCAATCTCACCCTCAATGGTGTGACGAAACCCGTGACGCTCGACGTTGACTTCACCGGCGCGGGTCCTTCGCCGATGGGCAATGTCGAAACGATCGGTTTTGAAGCTGACGCTGTGATAAAGCGCAGCGATTTCGGTCTCGGCTTTGGCGTTCCGCTCGTCGGCGATGAGGTGAAACTCGAGATCACCGCTGCGTTCGAGAAGAAATAACCGCCGTTCCATTCGGGCCCTGGATCTTTGCGACGCGGAGATCCAGAGCGCTCTGAAGCGCCGGCGCAATTTTCCCACCTTTCCCCTTGCCAATCGCGATATTTTGCATCACTAGGACGGCCATGCAAATGCGCGGCCTTCTTCTTCTGCGACTTACACGCCCTTGGGCGTGACCTCTGGCCTGCGCGACTAGCAGCGGGCCGAACGCCCAAGGGCCTGATCGACACCGCATCCCACTCGAAACGCAGAAGACAACCGACTCATGACCATGCTCCGCGACCCATCGACCAAATACCGCCCCTTCCCGCAGGTTCCGCTGGAGAACCGCCAGTGGCCCTCGCGCACGATTACCAAGGCGCCGATCTGGCTCTCGACCGACCTGCGCGATGGCAACCAGGCGCTCATCGACCCCATGGATGCCGAGAAGAAGACGCGCTTCTTCGACCTGCTCGTGAAATGCGGGCTGAAGGAAATCGAGGTCGGCTTTCCTGCCTCCGGTGCCACCGATTTTGACTATATTCAGAATCTGGTCCGCTCGGGCCGTATCCCCGACGACGTGACGCCGCAGGTGCTGACGCAGGCCCGTGCAGACCTCATCCGCACGAGCTTCGACAGTCTCGAAGGCGCGAAAACCGCAATCGTCCATCTCTACAACGCTGTAAGCCCTGCGTGGCGCCGCATCGTTTTCGGCATGGAAATGCCCGAGATCAAGCAGATCGCGATCGACGGCGCGAAACAGCTGCGCGACAATGCTGCGCGTCTGCCCGGTACCGACTGGCGGTTCGAATATAGCCCCGAAACCTTCTCCACCGCCGAACTCGATTTCAGCATCGAATGCTGCGCGGCGGTGATGGATGTTCTCCAGCCCACGCCCGCGAAGCCGATCATTCTCAACCTCCCAGCGACAGTCGAGGCGGCGACCCCCAACATCTACGCCGACCAGATCGAATATTTCTGCAAGAATCTACCGAACCGCGAGAGCGCGATCATATCGCTCCACACGCACAACGACCGCGGTACCGGCGTTGCGGCGGCAGAGCTGGGCCTGCTTGCCGGTGGCGACCGCGTCGAAGGCTGCCTGTTCGGCAACGGCGAGCGCACGGGCAATACCTGTCTCGTGACCATCGCGCTCAACATGTACACGCAGGGCGTCGACCCTGCGCTCGACTTTTCCGACATCGACGAAGTCATCGCGACGGTTGAATATTGCAATCAACTGCCCGTCCATCCCCGCCACCCCTATGGAGGCGAGCTCGTCTACACGGCATTTTCGGGCAGCCATCAGGACGCGATCAAGAAGGGCTTTGCCGCGCGCGAACGCCAGAACGACGAGCGGTGGGAGGTTCCCTATCTCCCGATCGACCCCGCCGACCTCGGGCGCAGTTATGAAGCGGTCATTCGCGTCAACAGCCAGTCGGGCAAGGGCGGCGTCGCCTGGGTTCTCGAGCAGGACAAGGGGCTGAAGCTGCCCAAGCGTATGCAGGCGAGCTTCAGCCATGTTGTCCAGGCCGTCGCCGACGCGACGAGCCGCGAACTCGGCGCCGAAGATATCTGGCACGCATTCGAGGGCCACTATCTTGCGAGCGAAGGCAAACGTTTCCAGCTCGTCGACTGGGCCGAAACGCATAGCGGCACCGACCGCATCTTCGCCGGCAAGCTTACCATCGACGGCGCCGAACGCAGCGTCAGCGGCCGCGGTAACGGCCTCATGTCGAGCGTCGTTGCCGCGCTCGCGGAGTCGGGCGGCCCGGTGATGGACATCGTCGATTACTCCGAGCACGCAATCGGCCAAGGCAGCAACGTGCAGGCAGCCGCCTATGTCGAGTGCCGCACGGCCGACGGAAAGAGCCTCTTTGGCTGCGGGCTCGATACCGATGTCGCGACCGCCAGCGTGCGCGCCATCCTGAGCGCCGCCAACGGAGCATAGACCCTTTTGCAACTGCGCTGCCACCTCCAGGAGGTGGCGGCGCAGCCGCGCGCGGGCGTCGCAATATTCCAGCGAACGGGGTGAGCCCGCCCAGGCGGGGCGCCGAAAGCGATTGCTGCCTCGATTTCTCGCTCGGGAAGCGGCGCGATCCGGTGCAGAGCCCCCCGCCCCGCCCCGGCGGTGAACACCTCCAAAACCAGCTCATCCTCGCTCATAAGGGCCTTCTTCCTGACCGGGTCCAGACACATTTGAGACGCGAGGCTTGAGAAAGACTCGGGGGTCTTCGAAGCTGAGGTTGCAACACACCAGCTGAAGGAGACCCCCGATGCAAGTATTTCACCTGCCAGGCCGCGTTAGCAGAACCGCCCAGTTGATGTCTCGCCTGATCGGCGCGAAAGCCCCCGATAGCGA
>Ga0180220_1000687_pt1 | contig 32043 bp, 22 predicted proteins | sample eDN5th37CBELigBY_FD_151335 | JGI IMG/M metagenome (GOLD analysis project Ga0180220, IMG submission 151335) | Enriched backyard soil microbial communities from Emeryville, California, USA - eDNA 5th pass 37_C BE-Lig BY (version 2) (version 2) | ecosystem: Environmental > Terrestrial > Soil >... | reverse complement strand
CGCGACACGCGTTCCACGCTGTACTGTACCGACGTCGTCAAGATGATCGAGGCGCCGGTATTCCACGTCAACGGCGACGACCCCGAAGCCGTGGTCTACGTCACGCAATTGGCGCTGGACTATCGCCGCGAATTCAAGCACGACGTCGTGGTCGACATCGTCTGCTTCCGCAAGCTGGGCCACAACGAGCAGGACACCCCCTCGCTGACCCAGCCGCTGATGTACAAGCGCATCGGCCAGCATCCCGGCACCCGCAAGCTGTACGCCGACAAGCTCGTCGCCCAGGGCGTCATGAGCGAAGGCGAGCCCGACGAACTCGTCAAGGGCTACCGCCAGCTCATGGAGGACGGCAAGCGCACCGTCGAGCAGGTTCTGACCGACTACAAGAACAAGTACTCGACCGACTGGACTCCCTTCCTCAACGCCAAATGGACCGACCAGGCCGACACCGGCGTGCCCGTCGCCGAGCTCACCCGCATCGGCGAAAAGCTCACCACGGTGCCCGAAGGCTTCACCGTCCATCCGCTCGTCAACAAACTGCTCAATGACCGGCTCAAGATGGCCCGCGGCGAGGCCAAGCTCGACTGGGGCATGGGCGAGCACCTGGCGTTGGCCACGCTGGTGGCCTCCGGCTATGCCGTGCGCATCACCGGCCAGGATTCGGGCCGCGGCACGTTCACCCACCGCCACGCGGTGCTGCACGACCAGAAGCGCGACCGCTGGAACGACGGCGCCTACATTCCGCTGCAGAACGTCTCCGACAAGCAGGCGCCTTTCCTGGTGATCGATTCGGTGCTGTCCGAAGAGGCCGTCCTGGGCTTCGAGTACGGCTACGCCACCGCCGAGCCCAATACGCTCACCATCTGGGAAGCCCAGTTCGGCGACTTCGTCAACGGCGCCCAGGTCGTCATCGACCAGTTCATTTCGTCGGGCGAGGCCAAGTGGGGCCGGCAGTGCGGCCTTACCCTGATGCTGCCCCACGGCTACGAGGGCCAGGGCCCCGAGCACTCGTCCGCCCGCATCGAGCGCTTCCTGCAATTGTGCGCCGACAACAACATGCAGGTGGTCCAGCCCACCAACGGCGCCCAGATCTTCCATGTGCTGCGGCGCCAGATGATCCGTCCGTTCCGCAAGCCGCTGGTCATCTTCACGCCCAAGTCGCTGCTGCGCAACAAGGACGCCACCTCGCCGCTCAGCGACCTGGCCGAAGGCCAGTTCCAGCTCGTCATCGGCGAGCAGGACGAAACCATCGACGCCGCCGCCGTCAAGCGCGTGCTCGTGTGTTCGGGCAAGGTGTATTACGACCTGGTTCATGCGCGCGCCGACGCCGGCCGCTCCGACATCGCCATTCTGCGTGTCGAGCAGCTGTATCCCTTTGCGCACAAGGCTTTCCAGGCCGAGCTGCAAAAGTACGGCAACGCCAAAGAAATCGTCTGGGTTCAGGACGAACCGCAGAATCAGGGTCCCTGGTTTTATATTCAACACCATTTGTACGAGAATATGGTGGAAGGCCAACGCCTGGGCTACGCCGGACGCAGCGCGTCCGCGTCGCCGGCGGTGGGCTATCTGGCCAAGCACCAGGAACAGCAGCGCAATCTGCTTGAACAGGCCATGGCTGCCAAATTCAAGGGCTTCATGCTGACCAAGTAACGAACACTCATCATCACGGAAAAACACCATGGCAATCACAGAAGTTCTCGTACCGCAGCTTTCCGAATCCATCTCCGAGGCCACGCTGCTCAACTGGAAGAAGCAGCCCGGCGAAGCCGTCCAGGCCGATGAGATCCTGATCGAGGTCGAAACCGACAAGGTCGTGCTCGAAGTGCCCGCGCCCGCCGCCGGCGTCCTGAGCGAAATCGTCAAGGCCGACGGCAGTACCGTCGCGTCGGGCGAGGTGCTGGCGCGCATCGACACCGAAGCCAAGGCCAGCGCGGCTCCGGCGGCCGCGGCGCCCGCCGCCGAGGCGGCGCCGGCGCCCCAGGCGGCAGCGGCTCCGGCTTCCGCGCCGGCCTCGGCCATCGCCTCGCCCGCGGCGGGCAAGATCCTGGCCGAGAAGGGCATCGATCCCTCCAGCGTCGAAGGCTCGGGCCGCGGCGGCCGCATCACCAAGGGCGACGCCCTGTCGGCCGATTCCGCTCCCAAGAAGGCCGCCGCGGCGCCCGCCGCCGCTCCCGCGCTGTCGCTGGACGGCCGCCCCGAGCAGCGCGTCCCCATGAGCCGACTGCGCGCCCGCGTGGCCGAGCGCCTGCTGCAATCGCAGTCCGAGAACGCCATTCTCACGACCTTCAACGAGGTCAACATGCAGGGTATCCTCGACCTGCGCGCGCGCTACAAGGACAAGTTCGAGAAAGAGCACGGCGTCAAGCTGGGCTTCACCTCATTCTTCGTCAAGGCCGCGGTCGCCGCCCTCAAGAAGTACCCCGTCGTCAACGCATCGGTCGACGGCAAGGACATCATCTATCACGGCTACTTCGACATCGGCATCGCCGTGGGCAGTCCGCGCGGCCTGGTCGTGCCCATCCTGCGCAATGCCGACCAGCTTTCCATCGCCGAAATCGAGAAGCAGATCGCCGACTTCGGCGCGCGCGCGCGTGACGGCAAGCTCACCCTCGAAGAGCTCACCGGCGGCACCTTCTCCATCTCCAACGGCGGCGTCTTCGGCTCCATGCTGTCCACGCCCATCATCAACCCGCCCCAGTCGGCGATTCTCGGCATCCACGCCACCAAAGACCGCCCGGTGGTCGAAAACGGCCAGATCGTCATTCGTCCGATGAACTACCTGGCCCTGTCCTACGACCACCGCATCATCGACGGCCGCGAAGCCGTGCTGTCCCTGGTGGCCATGAAGGAAGCGCTGGAAGATCCCCAGCGCCTGCTGCTGGACGTCTGATTCCAGGTTCGGATACATGACCCGCCCACGCGCCCCGTCCAACGCGCCGACGTTCGCGTCGGCGCGGGGCGCGGCCTCGCGTGGTCCGTGGCGGCCCGGCCGCCGCGCGCCGCGGGGCTTTGACGCGCACAGGCATGCGCATCCTCTTTTACTGAGTACATACAATGGCTAAACAATTCGACGTAGTGGTAATTGGAGCCGGTCCCGGAGGCTACATCGCCGCCATCCGCGCCGCGCAGCTGGGCATGTCGGTGGCATGCATCGATGCATGGTCCACGGCCGAAGGCAAGCCCGCTCCGGGCGGCACCTGCACCAATGTGGGCTGCATTCCCTCCAAGGCTTTGCTGCAGTCGTCCGAGCATTACGAGCAGGCCTCGACGCATTTCTCCGAGCATGGCATCGAAGTCAAGGGCCTGAGCCTGAAGCTCGACACCCTGGTGGGTCGCAAGGATTCCGTCGTCAAGCAGAACAACGAGGGCATTCTGTATCTGTTCAAGAAGAACAAGGTCACCTTCTTCCACGGCACGGGCTCGTTCGTGGCGCAGGTGGACGGTGGCTGGTCGATCAAGGTGTCCGGCCCGTCCGAAGAAGACCTGGTCGCCAAGCACGTCGTCGTTGCAACCGGCTCGTCGCCGCGCGCGCTTCCGGGCCTGCCTTTCGACGAAAAGAAAATTCTTTCCAATGACGGCGCCTTGCGCATTCCGGCGGTTCCCAAGAAGCTGGGCGTCATCGGCGCCGGCGTCATCGGCCTCGAACTGGGCAGCGTCTGGCGCCGCCTGGGCGCCGAGGTCACCGTCCTCGAAGCCATGCCCGACTTCCTGGCCGTTGCCGACCAGCAAGTTGCCAAAGAAGCGCTCAAGTCCTTCACCAAGCAGGGCCTCAAGATCCAGACGGGCGTCAAGATCGGCGAAGTCAAGACCGCTGCCAAGTCGGTCACCGTGCCCTATACCGACGCTTCGGGCGCCGAGCAGTCCCTGGTGGTCGACAACCTCATCGTCTCCATCGGCCGGGTGCCGCACACCGAAGGGCTGGGCGTCGAGACCGTGGGCCTCAAGCTCGACGAGCGGGGCTTCATCGTGGTCGACGACGACTGCCGCACCAACCTCAACAACGTATGGGCGGTGGGCGACGTGGTGCGCGGCCCCATGCTTGCGCACAAGGCTGAAGAAGAAGGCGTCGCCGTGGCCGAGCACATCGCCGGCCAGCACGGCCACGTCAACTACGCGGTCATTCCCAACGTCATCTACACCTCGCCCGAGATAGCCTGGGTGGGACGCACCGAGCAGCAGCTCAAGACGGCCGGGGTCGACTACAAGGCGGGCAGCTTCCCGTTCATGGCCAATGGCCGCGCGCGGGCGCTGGGCGACACGACGGGCTTCGTCAAGGTGCTGGCCGACGCCAAGACCGACGAAGTGCTGGGCGTGCACATTGTCGGTCCGCTGGCCTCCGAATTGATTGCCGAGGCGGTCACCATCATGGAGTTCCGCGGCGCCGCCGAAGACATCGCACGCATCTGCCATGCCCATCCGACCTTGTCCGAAGCCATGAAAGAAGCCGCGCTCGCCGTCGACAAGCGCACGCTCAACTTCTGATGGGCGGCCGGGGCTGAAAATATGCCCCCACGCCGCACGGGCTGGCGCCCGCTTGCTGCCCCCCAGGGGGGCACTTTTTACCTTGGGGCGGCCCGGCGGTAGAAAAAGAAAGGGGGCGTCTCGCCCCCTTTTCATCTTATGGGTTCCGTGGTTCATGAATGTTCGTGATTATTATCAGCAGGCGCTTCAAGAGCGGGGCTATCAGCCCGACGAGGCGCAGCTGGCGGCGATAGAGCGCCTGCAGGCGTTCTACGACGATTGGGTGCTGTACAAGCAGGCGCGTTCATCTCCCTTGCGCAAGCTGTTCAAGCGGCCGGACATTCCCCGCGGGGTCTACATGTGGGGCGGGGTGGGGCGCGGCAAGAGCTTCCTCATGGACGCCTTCTACCAGACGGTGCCGCTCAAGCGCAAGGCGCGCCTGCATTTCCACGAGTTCATGCGCGGCGTGCACCGCGAGCTGGGCGAGGTCAAGGGCCGGGCCGACCCGCTGGACGAAGTCGCGCGGCGCATCGCCAAGCGCTACCGCCTGATCTGTTTCGACGAATTCCATGTGTCCGACGTGGCCGACGCCATGATTCTGTACCGGCTGCTGCTCAAGCTGTTCGAGCACGGCACGTCTTTCGTCATGACATCGAACTACGAACCCTCGGGCCTGTACCCGGACGGCCTGCACCGCGACCGCATCCTGCCGGCGATCAAGTTGATCTATGACCGGCTGGACGTGCTCAATGTGGATACAGGCGTGGACTATCGGCGCCGTACGCTCGAACAGGTGCCCATGTACCTGACGCCCATACGCCAGGATACCAACCAGCAGCTGCGCGCCATCTTCGATCGGCTGGCCGACACGGCGGCGCTCAAGCCGGTGCTGACGGTCGAGAACCGGGAGCTGCAGGCGATCGCCCTGAGCGGCAGCGTCGTGTGGTTCGACTTCGCCACCCTGTGCGAGGGCCCGCGTTCGCAGAACGACTACCTGGATCTGGCCAGCCGCTTCCAGGCCGTCATTCTCTCGGATGTGCCCCGGATGGAACCCCGCCACGCCTCGGCCGCCCGGCGCTTCACCTGGCTGATCGACGTCTTCTACGACCACAAGGTCAAGCTGGTCATCTCGGCCGAATGCCCCGCCGACGAGCTATATACTGATGGCCCGATGTCCAATGAATTCCATCGCACGGTATCGCGCATCGTCGAGATGCAATCGCGTGAATACCTTGAATCCGAACGCCGCGCGACGGCCGAACTGTAAACCTTGACTGCCACATCCATGACTACCCGCGTACTGACCGGCATCACCACCTCCGGAACGCCCCACCTGGGCAACTATGCCGGCGCCATCCGTCCCTCGATCGAAGCCAGCCGCCGGCCCGAGGTCGACGCTTTTTATTTCATGGCCGACTACCATGCCCTGATCAAGTGCGACGATCCGCAGCGCGTGGCGCGTTCGCGGCTCGAGATCGCGGCCACCTGGATCGCGGCGGGGCTCGATCCCGACAAGGTCACTTTCTACCGCCAGTCCGACATCCCCGAGATTCCCGAGCTGTGCTGGATGCTCAGCTGCGTGACCGCCAAGGGCCTGATGAACCGGGCTCACGCCTACAAGGCTTCGGTCGACCAGAATACCGCCAAGGGCGTGGATCCGGACGACGGCGTCACCATGGGGCTTTTTTCCTACCCCGTGCTGATGGCGGCCGACATTCTGATGTTCAACGCCCACAAGGTGCCCGTCGGCAGGGATCAGATCCAGCATCTCGAGATGGCGCGCGACATTGCGCAGCGCTTCAATCATCTGTATGGACGCGGCGAGGATTTCTTCGTGCTGCCCGAGGTGCAGATCGATGATGAGGTGGCCACCTTGCCGGGTCTGGACGGGCGCAAGATGTCCAAGAGCTACGACAACACGATCCCGCTTTTCGAGGGCGGCGCCAAGGCGACGCGCGCGGCCGTCATGCGCATCGTCACCGATTCACGCCAGCCGGGCGAGCCCAAGGACGCCGAAGGATCGCACCTTTACATGTTGTACCGCGCCTTCGCCCGGCCCGAGCAAAGCGCTCAGTTCCGCCGTGCGCTCGAAGAGGGGATGGGCTGGGGCGAGGCCAAGGAGCAGTTATTCGCCCTCATCGAGCACGAGCTCGGCCCCATGCGCGAGCGCTACGATGAACTGATGGCGCACCCCGAGCGCATCGAGGAAATCCTTCAGGCCGGCGCGCTCAAGGCGCGGGCGCTGGCCACGCCGCTGATGGAGCGTTTGCGCGAGGCGGTCGGCCTGCGCAGCCCATCGGCCGCCGCGGCGCCCGCGCACGCTCCGGCCAAGCCGGCCGGTAAAAAGGCGCGCTTCGTCAGCTTTCGCGACGAAGACGGCCGCTTCCGCTTCAGGCTTCAGGCCGCCGGAGGCGGCGAGCTGCTGCTTTCCGAGCCCTTCGACAACCCGCAGGCGGCCGGCATGATGATCAAGCGCCTGCAGCAGGGCCTGCCCGAAGAGGCCGTGCAGAGTCGCGAGGGAACCGTCGAGCTGATGATGGACGGCGTGCTGGTATGCCGACTGCCCGAGGCCGAACTGCCGGCGCTGCGCGCGGCGCTGGCCGAGCTTTAAACGCCGGCGGCGCTTCAATCGGAGCAGGGCTGGGCGAACATGTCCAGTTCCTCGCACAGGGCGAGAATCTGCGCCATACTGTCGCGCAATACCAGCACGGTCTGGAAATCGTGCGTATAGCTTTGCCCGAATTCGATCAGGCGATACTTGGGGTGGTGGATGAGCAATTGCTCATCCAGCCAGGAAAAATAGTCGGCGACGGTCTCGAATCGATTGTCGTCGTAAGGATAGTCCGGCAGCGCGGGCGTTTCGAAGGCGGCGATGATCTGCTCATGCAGCTCGTCCACTGTGTCGGAGACAGCGAAGTAGTCTTCCAGTTCGGTGAAGATCACAAAGGCCACGACGCCGGCCGGATCGTAGCGCGCCACTTGCGCGGCATCTTCGCCATAGTTCTCGGCCAGGGTGCGTTCGGGTTCGCGCCGCGCCTGCATGCACAGAGAAACAATGCCTTCGACCTCGTGCTCGTCCAGGTCGTGGCAGCTAAGCAGCTCGACCAGGGTGGCGAGCTTGCGCTGGACCTCGTCTTGTTCCATGCCCCCTCCTTTTTGTGTTTAACCGGTCCTAACGCTTGAGCTTGGCGAAGGCCGCAGCCATGGCGCCCATGGATTGGCCCGTTTCGGGGCGGCCGCCCCGGGGTTGGCCCGCCCCCCGGGGACGATCTGCTCGTGCGCCGGCGTTGCGCCGCGCCGCGGGTGCGGCATCGTCATCCAGGCGCATGGTCAGGCCGACGCGCTTGCGGGCGATGTCCACTTCCTGCACCTTGACCTTGACCGTCTGTCCGACCCGCACGACGTCGCGGGGATCCTTGACGTAGCGGTCGGCCAGCGCCGAGATGTGCACCAAGCCGTCCTGGTGCACGCCGATGTCGACAAAGGCCCCGAAGTTGGCGACGTTGGTGACCACGCCTTCGAGAATCATGCCCTCGTGCAGGTCGTTGAGCGTGTTGACGCCTTCTTTGAACTGGGCCGTCTGGAATTCGGGGCGCGGATCGCGGCCGGGCTTCTCCAGTTCGGCGAAGATGTCGCGCACGGTGGGCAAGCCGAAGCGGTCGTCGGTGAATTCGGACGGCGACACGCCCTTCAGGGCTGCCTGCCTGCCCATGATCTGGCGTACGTCGGCATCTATTTTCTTCAGGATGCGCTCGACTACCGGATAGGCCTCGGGGTGGACAGCCGAGGCGTCCAGCGGGTTATCGCCATTGGCGATGCGCAGGAAGCCGGCAGCCTGTTCGAAGGCCTTGTCGCCAAAGCGAGAGACCTTCATCAGCATCTTGCGGTTGGCGAAGGCGCCGTTTTCGTCGCGCCAGGCGACGATGTTGCGCGCCAGCAGGGAGTTCAGCCCCGAGACCCGGCTGAGCAGGGGAGCGGAAGCGGTGTTGACATCGACGCCCACGGCATTGACGCAGTCTTCGATGACGGCGTCGAGCGAGCGCGCCAGTTCGCGCTGGTTGACGTCGTGCTGGTACTGGCCCACGCCGATGGCCTTGGGCTCGATCTTGACGAGTTCGGCCAGGGGGTCCTGCAGGCGGCGGGCGATGGAGACCGCGCCGCGCAGGCTGACGTCCAGGTCGGGAAATTCTTGCGCCGCGAGCTCGGAGGCCGAATACACCGAGGCGCCGGCCTCGGAGACGACGACGCGGGTAAGCTTGAGCTGGGGGAAGGCGCTTAGCATGTCGCCGACCAGCTTCTCGGTCTCGCGCGAAGCCGTGCCGTTGCCGATCGCGACCAGTTCGACGCGATGACGGGTGGCCAGGGCGGCCAGCGTATTGATCGAGCCTTCGCGGTCGCGCCTGGGTTCAAAGGGATAGACGGTAGCCGTGTCGAGCAGCTTGCCGGTCGGGTCGATGACGGCCACCTTGACGCCTGTGCGTATGCCGGGATCCAGCCCCATGACCGCTTTGGGGCCGGCGGGGGCGGCCAGCAGCAGGTCTTTCAGATTGGCGGCGAACACCCTGATCGCCTCGGCCTCGGCGTTTTCACGCAAGCGGCCGATGAGTTCGGTTTCGAAGGCGGTAAGCAGCTTGACCCGCCATGTCCAGCGGCACACCTCGGCCAGCCAGCGTTTGCGGGGCGTCGCGTCGGCCGAAAAATCGACGTCCAGGCCCAGGCGCTGTGCGATGCGGGCGACGCAGGGATGGGGCGTCTGGGCTTCGAGTTCGGCTTCCAGGCCCAGGCGCAGCTCGAGCACGCCCTGCTGCCTGCCCCGGAGCAGGGCAAGCACGCGATGCGAGGGCAGGGTGCGCAGCGTCTCGCTGAAGTCGAACCAGTCGCGGAAGTTTGCGCCTTCGGCTTCTTTGCCGTCGGCGACCTTGGAATACAGCCTGCCGGTGTTCCACAGGTGTTCACGCAGATCGGCCAGCAGGTCGGCATCCTCGGCATAGCGTTCCGCCAGGATGTCGCGCGCGCCGTCCAGGGCCGCCTTGGCGTCGTTGACGCCCGCTTCGGGATTGAGGTAGCCGGCCGCCATGGCCGCCGGATCGCAGCCCGGCTCGGCTACAATGGCATCGGCCAGGGGTTCCAGCCCCGCCTCGCGGGCGATCTGCGCGCGGGTGCGCCGTTTGGGCTTGTACGGTGCATACAGGTCTTCCAGGCGCTGCTTGGTATCGGCGGCGCGAATTTCACGGGCCAGTTCTTCAGTCAGCTTGCCTTGCTGCTCGATGGATTCCAGTACCGCTGCGCGGCGCTCTTCGAGCTCGCGCACGTAGATCAGCCGTACCTCCAGGTTGCGCAGCACGGTATCGTCGAGCCCGCCCGTGGCCTCTTTGCGATAGCGGGCGATGAAGGGCACGGTGGCGCCGCCGTCCAGCAGCTCGACCGCGGCGGCCACTTGATGAGGCTTGGCGCCGAGCTCGCCGGCGAGCAGCGCGATGATGTGTTCGGGTTTGCCCTGGACGGAAGCGTCGGGCGCGGATGCTGCGGAAGTACTAGTCATGGCCAATCTGAAAAACAGGTTCAAGCGGGGCATTTTGCCACAAGGCAGGCCCCGAACATGCGTCGGCCGGGTATTATCCGCTGTGGGCCGAGCAAATATTGTAAAGAAGCGTTCCCGATGCTGTCGCAAGAGCTTACCGAGATTTTTTCCGAACAGGGCCCCATCGCCCAGAAAGTGGACGGCTATCGGCCGCGCCAGGCCCAATTGGAACTGGCCCAGGCCATCGGCCAGGCTCTGCACGACCACTCCACCCTGATCGCCGAGGCCGGCACCGGCACCGGCAAGACATGGGCCTATCTGGTGCCCGCCTTCCTGAGCAACGCCAAGGTATTGGTGTCGACCGGCACGCGCACGCTGCAAGACCAGCTGTTCCGCCGCGACCTGCCCAGGCTGCGCGAAGCGTTGGCGCTGCCCATCGACGTGGCGCTGCTCAAGGGGCGCGGCAACTATGTCTGCCACTACCATCTGCAGCGCCTGTCCGGCGACGACCGCGCGCTCAAGTCGCGCGCCGAGGTGGGCCAGCTGCGCCAGATACAGGTGTTCGCGCAAAAGTCGCGCAGCGGCGACCGGGCCGAACTGGCCGAGGTGCCCGAAGATGCGGACATCTGGAGCCGGGTCACGTCCACCCGCGAGAACTGCCTGGGCCAGGAGTGCCCGCATGTACGCGACTGCTTCGTGCTCAAGGCGCGGCGCCAGGCCCAGGAAGCCGACCTGGTCGTGGTCAACCATGCCCTCTTCATGGCCGACCTGGCCTTGCGCGAGGAAGGCATCACCGACCTGCTGCCCTCCGTGGACATGGTGGTCTTCGACGAGGCGCACCAGCTTCCCGACATTGCCACCCGCTTCCTGGGCGTCAGCGTCTCGTCTCATCAATTGCTCGACCTGGCGCGCGGCATCGAGGCCGCGGGCCTGGCCCATGCCCGCGAAGCGACCAACTGGAGCGAGGCGGGCAAGGCGGTCGAGCAGGGCGCGCGCGCCTTGCGGCTGGCGGCCGCGCCGCTCGATGGGCTGCCCGGCCGCAAAGCCACATTCGAGGCGCTGCCCAACGCCCAGGAGTTCGACGAGGCGCTGGACAAGCTGCTGCAAGCCATGGACAAGGCCTGCGGCCTGCTGCAGGCGGTGTCGGACAAGCATCCCGATCTGGCCGCCGCGGCCAACAGTTGCCTGGAACTGAGGGCACGCCTGTTTCAATGGAGCCAGCCCGACCGGCAGGGGCGCAATGCGCTGCGGGCCGAGAACCCTGCCGAGGACGAGGCGGCGGTGCGCTGGGTCGAGGCGGGCACCCACTACATGCGCCTGCATAGCGCGCCCTTGTCCGTGGCGCGCATCTTCTCGCGTTACCGGCGGCCGGATCAGACCTGGATCATGACTTCGGCGACCCTGTCGGTGCATGGCGATTTCGGCCATTTCCAGCGCCAGCTGGGCCTGTGGGAAGCCCAGACCCTGCGTTGGGAGTCGCCCTTCGATTACTCCACCCAGGGGCTGCTGCTGGTGCCGCAGGGCCTGCCGCTGCCCAGCCATCCCAACTTCAACCAGAAGTTCGTCGATGTGCTGACCCCTCTCATCGAGGCCACTCCAGGCGGCGCGCTGGTCCTGTGCACGACCTTGCGCGCCGTCGACCGCATCGCCGAACTGCTGGAAGAGCGGTTCGAAGAAAGAGGCGTAGAGCGGCTGCTGCTCAAGCAGGGAGACAGTTCGCGGCGCGCGCTGCTGGAGCGCTTTCAGGCCAGCCGCGACGCGGTGCTGGTGGGCAGCGCCAGTTTCTGGGAGGGCATCGACGTTCCCGGAGAAGCCCTGACGCTGGTCGCCATCGACAAGCTGCCGTTCGCACCGCCGGACGATCCTGTATTGGAGGCACGCTTGAATCAATGCCGCAGCAATGGCGGCAATCCCTTCATGGAATATCAGGTGCCCGAAGCCGCCATTGCGCTCAAGCAGGGAGCGGGCCGGCTGATACGCTCGGAAAGAGATTGGGGCGTGTTGATGGTGGGCGATACCCGCATGGTCGACAAGCCCTACGGACGCCTGCTATGGCGCGGCCTGCCGCCTTTCGCGCGTACCCGCGACCCGGCCCAGGCCGTGGCTTTCTACGAAAGCCGCAGCGGCGCTTAAGAACACAACGGCGGCTTCGCTCAAGAACTCAGCGCAACAAAGCAAAGGCGCCGCTCAATACCCCGAGCGGCGCCGCAAGAAGCAACAACCACACCGCTCTAGAACCAGTTGATCGGATTCCAGCCATTGACCGGCTCGTCCAGCCCTTGCTCGTAGTATCTGCTGTTGGGGAAGTTCTCGTCCAGCACGCGCTTGGCGTCGTCGCGCAGGTCGGGCATGTTGAGCTTGTCGTACGACAAATACATGATGTAAAGCGCCTTTTCAGCCACGGGCACGCCCTGGAAGTCGGTGACCACGGTTTGCGCGCGGTTGGCCGCCGCCACATAGGCCTTGCGTTCGTAATAGTACTGGGCGACATGCACCTCGTTCTGCGCCAGAGTCGTAACCAGCCAGGCAACGCGCTTGCGTGCGTCTTCGGTGTAGCGGCTGTCCGGGTAGCGGTTGATCAGCTCGTTGAAGGCCTCGTACGATTCGCGCAGGCCCTTGGGATCGCGTTCGCTCGGGTCCTGGCGGGTAATGCGGGAAAACACCGCGCTGGGAGGCGTGAAGGTGATCAGGCCCTTGAGATACAGCATGTAGTCGGTGCCGGCGTGATTGGGGTACTGCTGCTGGAAGCGGTCGATGGCCGCCAGGGCCTGTTCCGGCTCGTCGTCCTTCCAGTTGACGTAGGCCAGGTCCATCAGGGCCTGCTGCGCATATCCGCCGAACGGATAGCGCGCCTCGACCGCCTCGAGCCGCGTGCGGGCGTCGTTCCAGTTGCCGTCGCTCATTTCGGTGCGGGCGTCTTCGTAAAGGCGCTCCGCGCTCCATCCCGCGGTGGGGTCGACTTCGGACTTGAACGAGCCGCAGCCGGATACCGCCAGGACGACAGCCAGCGCGCCCAGGGCGCGCGACCAGTGTTTCAGGCCGGAAAAGCGAGAGGTTTGGGAGTCGGAGCGAATCACGAAAGAGTCCTTGGTGTTAGCATGCAGTCAGATTATATGATTTGTCGCCATGCCTGACACAAATAGCGATCCAGACAGTTTAACTTCGCCGGAACCCCTGTGTTTCCGCCAGCCTTCCAAGGCCGCGCCCGAACGTCTCGACAAGGTGCTGGCCAGGCTCATGCCCGAGCATTCCCGCAGCCGCCTGCAAGGCTGGATCGAAGGCGGCCACGTTCTGGTCAATGGCGCCCAGACGCGCGCCAAGCAGACGGTCAATCCGGGCGACGAGATCACGGTGTGGCGCCAGCAGCCGCCCGAGGCGCTCGCCTTCGCGCCCGAGCCGGTCGATTTCGACGTGATCGACGAAAGCGCCGACTGGATCGTCGTCTTCAAGCCCGCGGGCCTGGTCACCCATCCCGGCGCCGGCAACTGGAGCGGCACGCTGCTCAACGGCCTGCTGCATCGCTTTCCCGAGCTGGCCCACGTGGCGCGCGCGGGCATCGTGCACCGGCTCGACAAGGATACCTCGGGCCTGCTGGTGGTGGCGCGGCACGAGCGGGCACAGACCCATCTCGTAAGACAGCTTCAGGCGCGCACGGTCAGCCGCGAGTACATCGCCCTGGTGCATGGCGAACTGCGTGCCGCCGGCACGGTCGACCTGTCCATCGGACGCGATGCGCGAGTGCCGGTGCGCATGTCCACCGACCGACCCATTGCGCCCAAACAGGCCGTTACCCATTACGAGCCGCGGCGAGCGGGGCGGCTGCGTTCAGGCGCCCCGGTCACCGAGGTGATATGCCGCCTGGAAACCGGCAGAACCCATCAGATACGGGTCCACATGGCCAGCCTCAGGCACCCGCTCGTCGCCGATGTGCTGTACGGCGGCAAGGCGTCGGCGGGCATGCAGCGGCAGATGCTGCACGCCCGCGCCCTGAGTTTCGACGATCCCGGGTCGGACCGCCGCCTCTCTTTTTCGGCGCCCCTGCCGGCGGATTTCGCCGCGGCGCTCGAGGAGATCGCGTGGGAATCGTGACCTGGCGGGGCATGCCCGTCGCCACAGGAAGCGACTGGCCGGGGCTTTGCTATTTCACCACCTTGCGCCTGAGCGCCGCGGCCGTTGATGAGAGCGGCACAAGCCAGGCCGGCGTCAGCGCCGCGCCTTACGATACCTTCAATCTGGGCGAGCATGTCGGCGATGACGAGCAGGCCGTGCGCAGCAATCGCGAGCGCTTGGCGGCCCTGCTGCCGCAGCCGCCGATATGGCTCAGCCAGGTGCACGGCATCCAGGTGTTCGATGCCGACTCCGACGCTTGCGGAGGCGATGAGCTGCCGCCGGAGGCCGACGCGGCGGTCACTTCGACGCCCGGGCGCGTGCTGTGCATCATGACGGCCGATTGCCTGCCGATCGTGCTTTCCGATCTGGACGGATCGGTACTGGGCGTGGCGCATGCGGGCTGGCGCGGCTTGGCGGGCGGCGTGCTGGAGAACACGCTGGCGGTCTTGCGCGGGCGGGCGCCGGCCGGCGCCCAGTGGCGCGCTTGGGTCGGGCCCGCCATCGGCCAAGCCGCATTCGAAGTGGGCGAAGAGGTGCGATCCGCTTTCGTCGAGCACGACCTGAAGGCCGCGGGGAGGCATCGGGCGGACGGCGGTCCGGGCGGCGTGGAGGCTTTCTTCACACCCGGCCGTCCGGGCAAATGGCAAGCCGACCTGGCGGGACTGGCCGTCCATCGCCTGCAGCGCGCGGGCGTCCATCAGGTGCAGGCCAGCGGCTTGTGCACGCATGCTCGCTCCGACCTTTTTTATTCATATCGCCGCGACGGCCGGACGGGACGCATGGCGACGCTGGCCTGGCTGGCCATGGGCCGTTCGGCCTAGCCTTGTCATCTTTGGTATTGAAAGGTCCTAGCGACTTACCCTGATTGACAGTGCCCTTTTGGCAGGAGACCATTCAGCCAAAGAGTTTTGTGTAGGATCTGCGATGCATGCCCCATCTTCACCTGAATGGCCTGTTCCGGTCAGCGTCTCGCCCGACAAGCTGGCCAGCATTCAGGCAGAGTTCTCCAAAGGCTGGGCCGACATGCTCTTTCAGGCGCAGCAAGGCACGCTAGCTCCCCCCTCCGACCGGCGATTCAAAAGCAACGCCTGGGCCGCCAATCCCTACAGCCTCGTCATGGCACACGCCTACCTGCTGTCCGGCAAGGCCATACAGCAAATGGTCGACGCGGCGCAGCTTCCCGAACGTGCCCGCGAGCGCTTGCGCTTTACCTGCATGCAATGGGTCGAGGCCATGTCGCCGTCCAATTTCCTGGCCACCAATCCCGATGTGCAGCAGCGCATGCTCGACAGCCGCGGCGAATCCTTGCGGGCCGGCCTGAACAGCCTTTGGGCCGACATCCAGAAGGGGCGCATCACACAGACCGACGAAACCCGCTTCAAGGTCGGTCAGGACCTGGCCCTTACCGAGGGACAGGTGGTCTACGAAAACCGGCTCATGCAACTGATCCAGTATGCGCCGCTTACCTCGACGGTCCATCAGCTTCCCCTGCTCATGGTGCCGCCCTGCATCAACAAGTTCTACATACTCGACCTCCAGCCGCACAATTCCTTCGTGCGTCATGCCGTCGAACAGGGCTTTACGGTGTTCATGGTGTCATGGCGCAATCCGCAGGCGGCCGACGATGACGGCATCGACACCGCCACGTGGGCCGACTACCTCCAAGAGGGCGTCCTCGAGGCGGTGCAGGCTGTGCGCGACATCACCCGCCAGAAACAGATCAATGCCCTGGGCTTCTGCGTCGGCGGCACGCTGCTCGCTTCGGCATTGGCTCTGGCCAAGGCGCGCGGCGAGGACCCCGTCGCTTCGCTCACCTTGCTTACCACGCTGCTCGATTTCAGCGACACGGGGGTGCTCGACGTCTTCGTCGACGAGTTCCACGCCGAGGCGCGCGAATGCCAGCTCAACCGGGGCGGCCTGATGTCGGCGCGCGAGCTCGCCACGACGTTCTCTTTTCTGCGACCCAACGAGCTCGTCTGGAATTACGTCGTCGACAATTACCTCAAGGGCCAGGCGCCCCAGGCCTTCGATCTCCTGTTCTGGAACGCGGACGGCACCAATCTGCCCGGCCCCTTCTTCACCTGGTATTTTCGCAACGCCTACCTCGAGAACCGCCTCAAGGCGCCCGGTCATGTCAAGATTGACGGCCATGCGCTCGATTTCGGCTCGCTCTCGATGCCCGCCTACATATACGGGTCGCGCGAGGACCACATCGTGCCCTGGCGCTCGGCCTACGCCAGCACCGCCTTGCTGCGCGGCCCCATGCGCTTCGTGCTCGGCGCCTCGGGCCACATTGCGGGCGTCGTCAACCCGCCCTCGCAAGGCAAGCGCAGTTATTGGGCGGCGCCCGGCACGGTTCCCCATGCCGACATGCCGGGCGATCCCGACCTCTGGCATGCCCAGTGCACCGAGCACCCGGGCAGCTGGTGGCCCGATTGGTCGCAGTGGCTTGCAGCGCACTCGGGTCCGCGCAAGAAAGCGTCGGGCAAGCTGGGCAACGCGCGCTATGCGCCCATCGAGCCGGCCCCGGGCCGTTACGTCACGGTACGATCGCAGTAGCGTGCGGCCATAAGAATTGTTCGCGTCAAGGAGAAGCAAAATGAGCGGGAAATTGGCTTACGTCACAGGCGGCATGGGGGGCATCGGTACTTCCATATGCCAACGCCTTGCCAAGGAAGGCTATACGGTCGTCGCGGGATGCGGCCCCAGCCGCGACTATCAACAGTGGCTCGGCGAACAGGCCACGCTGGGATACAAGTTCCATGCTTCGGTCGGCAATGTCTCCGACTGGGAGTCCACCGTGGCCGCCTTTGAAAAGGTCAAGGCCGAGCATGGGCCGGTGGCGGTGCTGGTCAACAACGCCGGCATCACGCGGGACGGCCTGTTCCGTAAAATGAGCCAGGACGACTGGCGCGCCGTCATCGACACCAATCTGAACAGCCTGTTCAACGTCACCAAGCAGGTTATCGAGGGTATGATAGAAAACCAGTGGGGGCGTATCATCAACATCAGCTCGGTCAATGGCCAAAAAGGGCAGTTCGGCCAGACCAACTACTCCACGGCCAAGGCGGGCATCCACGGCTTCACCATGGCGCTGGCCCAAGAGGTCGCAAGCAAGGGCGTCACGGTCAATACGATTTCGCCGGGTTATATCGGTACCGACATGGTCCGGGCCATCCGTCCCGACGTGCTCGAAAAAATCGTCAGCACCATTCCCGTCAAGCGCCTGGGCACACCGGACGAGATCGGATCCATGGTGGCGTGGCTGGCCTCCGACGAATCGGGCTTTGCCACGGGTGCAGACTTCTCCTTGAACGGCGGCCTGCACATGGGCTGACGGCGAATGCCGACGCGGTCCGCAGATAAAGCCGCGCTCTCGTAGCGCGGCGCTTTCTTCAATCCATATACAAACGCTTCCGCCAGACAGACATGACGCAATCCCAGACGGCCAACTCGCCAAGACTGATAAAAAAATATCCAAACCGGCGGCTCTACGATACGCGAACCAGCGCCTACATCACGCTGGCCGACGTCAAGCAGCTGGTGCTTCAGCACGAGGAATTCCAGGTCGTCGACGCCAAGACGGCCGAAGACCTCACGCGCAGCATTCTCTTGCAGATCATCCTCGAAGAAGAAAGCGGCGGCGTGCCCATTTTTTCGTCCACGGCGCTGCAGCAGATCATTCGCTTCTATGGGCATTCGATGCAAGGCGTGATGGGGTCTTTTCTCGACAAGAACATCCAGGCCTTCATGGAGATCCAGGAACGCATGGCCGAGCAATCGAAGGGCTTGTACGGGAACCAGTTCGGGCCCGAGGCCTGGACCCAGTTCATGAACGTGCAGACTCCCATCCTGCAGAACATGATGAACAACTACATCGATCAAAGCAAGAATCTGTTCGTGCAGATGCAGGACCAGATGCAAGACCAGACCCGGTCGATGTTCAGCGTCTTTCCTTTCCCGCCCACGGGGGCGTCCGATCCCGATAAAAAGAAGTAGGGCCGCGCCCGAAGCGCAAACTATCTAGGGCCTGTTAACAGACCCTAGTCGAGGCTCTCGCTGTTCAACAGGTCGAGGGCCTTTTTCTTGTAGGGGCTGTGTTCTTGCAGGACGTCGGCATAGTCGTCCATCATCGCGGTTTCCTGCTCCAGAAACTCGGCGATGGCGCGGGCATAGCGGGCGTCGCGAATCCAATGGGCCGAGTGCGTACGGACGGGCAGCATCCCGCGCGACAGCTTGTGCTCGCCCTGGGCGCCGCCCTCGAAACGCTGCAGGCCCCTGGCGATGCAATATTCAATGGCCTGCATGTAGCAGGTTTCGAAATGCAGGCCCGATACGAACTGCGTCGTGCCCCAGTAGCGTCCGTAAAGCGTGTCGTGGCTTCGCACGTTCAGGGCGCAGGCAACCGGTTCATCGCCCCGGCACGCCATGACGATCAGCAGGTTCTCGGGCATGTGCGCAAGCAGCTGCTCGAAGAACCGCTTGCTGAGATAGGGCGGGTTGCCATGCTCGAAATAGGTGCGCACATAGCATTCGTAAAAAAACGCCAGCGTGTTTTCGTCGATGCCGGACCCTTCGAGCCAGCGAAAATGCAATCCTGCCTGCGCGGTTTTCTTTCTGTCCTGTTTGAGTTTCTTGCGATGCTTCTGGCTCAGCCGGGAAAGAAAGTCGTCGATGTTCCGGTAGCCCTCGTTGTGCCAATGGAACTGTATGCTCTCGCGCACCATGAAGCCGGCTTCTTCCAGGGCGGCGAGATCGGCCGGCGTCGGAAAAAGCACGTGCAGGGAAGAGAGCTCGTTCTGGTCGGCCAGGGCGATGGCGTGGCGGGCGAGCAGGACGCGGTCTTCGTGGCGGCGGGCCAGCAGCCTGGGCCCGGGTACGGGGGTGAAGGGAATGGCCGACAGCAGCTTGGGGTAGTACTGCAGGCCGTGTTGGGCGAAGGCCCGGGCCCAGGCCATGTCGAACACATATTCGCCGCGCGAATGGAACTTGAGGTACAGCGGCATTGCCGCGGCGAGACGCTGATCGCGGTACAGGGCCAGGAAGTGCGGCGTCCATCCCGTCTCGCGAGCCGCGCATCCGGTTTCCTGCAGCGCCAGAAGGAACTCGTGCCGCGCCAAGGGATGACCTTCGGTCAGACTGTTCCAATGTTCGGCGTTAATATCGCTGATATGTTCAACCAGAGCAAAGTGTTCGGACAAGGCGGCGACCAAGGCAAAATGTGAATCGAGAATTACGCGGCCGCAAGGCAGCCCATTCAAGTGTAGTGATTTTCCAGCGGGGGTGCGAGCAATGAGCAACAGAATTCCTGTCACCGTGGTCACCGGCTTTCTGGGCAGCGGCAAGACGACACTGCTCAACCGGATCCTGGCCCCCGAAAGGGCAGACCCCGAGGCCGTGCGCCGGATCGCGCTGCTGATCAACGAGGTGGGCACGATAGGCATCGACCACGAGCGGGTCAGGCACATCAGCGACAACGTCATTCTGCTGGAGTCGGGCTGCGTGTGCTGTAGCGTGCGCGGCGATCTGGTAGAGGCCTTGCGAGAACTGTTCCTGTCGGCCCTGCACAAAGAGATCCCTCCCTTTTCACGCATCGTGATCGAAACCACGGGCTTGGCCGATCCGGCGGCGGTGATGCATACGCTCAAGTACGAGGGCTTTCTGCGCGACCGCTACGTCTACGCGGGATGCATTACGGTGGCCGACTGTGTGCATGGCGCGGACCATCTCAGGGACCACCCACAGGCTTTGCAGCAGGCGGTGCAGGCCGACGCGGTGGTGCTCAGCAAGGGCGACCTGGCTCCGCCTGAAGCCAAAGAGGCTCTGGTCGACGCCATACGGGCGGTCAACGCCCAGGCCCGGATGTTCGATCAGCAATCGCTGCCCAGCCTGGACGAACTGCTGGCCGCCGCGACAGTGGGCGATGCCATAGGCCGCGATGCCGCGCGGCTTTTTTCCGGACGCGGGGCCGATCTCGCCGGACCCGCGGCGCGAAGGCTTCTTCATGGCGCCGTCCAGGTGCTTACCTTGCCCGTTCTGCGGGAAGTCTCCCACTCCGCTTTCAGCCGGGCGATGGGTCGCGTTCACGAGTTGCCGGGGGTGGATCTTCTGCGGCTCAAAGGCCTTTTGCGCTTCAAGGGCGAAGAAGGCTTCAGCGCCGTACACGGCGTGCATCGCCAGCTTTATCCGATCGAACAGCTCTCCGATACGGCGCCTGGCCGGTCCGGCGAATTGCGGCCGGTCCTGGTCTTCATCGTCAGCGGCGCCGATGCTGCGAGCTTTTCCACGCGCTTGCGGGCCATTCTGCATGAAGAAGGCATAGAAACCGGCTAGCCGTTCAGCTAGCCGTTGTAAAAAATGCGGATTTTGCAGCGCAAAAGATTGCAATATGCGGCGCGCGATGGTGTAATAGGGCTTAAATATCGCTAATATTTTCGTCGTGATTGAAGCTGCTGTTTGCCGAAGGCGAACCTGCAAAGCTCTCCGACACAGCCTGTCTTTTATGCCGCCGCTTGCGCGGGCCGTGCACTTCAGGCGGGTTATAAGCAAATTCAAAAATAATTGACACCCGGCTTTGGATTTTTCAATCTGGCCCGGCCAGGGTGGTGTTTGACACATACGCTCATAGTGCTTTGCGGGCCCAAAAGGGCTCTGTGCCGATATATCCGTCTGCCACGCTTGCATCCGCGCTTTTACTCTTTCGGCGGATCCCTCGTGCGGCAAGCGCGGCCCGTCCGCACGCCAAGCAAGTCTGCGATCAAAGCTTAATGCTGAAAGCTATTTGGCCAATATGTTCTCGATAGGATGTGGTTCCTGTACATGCGCCGTCCCGCTGCCGCCGGATGGCGTGGCAGTGCGTTCAGCTGTGGCTCATGCGGCAATGGGCCGTTCTTTGGAAGGCCGTTCTTTGGAAGGCCGTTCTTTGGAAGGCCGTTCTTTGGAAGGCCGTTCGGCGACGGGTCGTGCGATGACGGGTCGTGCGACGATGGGCCATTCTTTGAAAGGGCGTTCTTTGACCGGCGTCGCGCTGCACAAAACCCAAATGAAAATGGGCCAAGTGCTTTCGCGCTTGGCCCATCTTGAATACTGGTTGCGGGGGCAGGATTTGAACCTACGACCTTCGGGTTATGAGCCCGACGAGCTGCCAGACTGCTCCACCCCGCGTCTGGAAAACAAAATATTAACGCAATTATTCCTGCAATGCAAATGAGGCGGCCGCGCCGCCCGCAACTTGATGACAGAAACAGAGATAATACGAGTGCTTGAAGCGGCCTTGCTATGCGCCGACGAGCCCATGTCGATCGAACAATTGAGCAGGCTCTTCGGCGATCCGGCGCCCGACGGCAGCCAGATGCGCCAGCACCTCGAAAGCCTGCAAAACGCCTGGGCCGACAAAGGGCTCGAGCTGGTCCGCCTGTCCAGCGGCTGGAGATTCCAAAGCCGGCCCGAAATGCAGCGCTATCTCGAGCGCCTCAATCCCGAGAAGCCGCCGCGCTATTCGCGTGCCGTGCTCGAAACCCTGGCTATCATCGCCTGGCGCCAGCCCGTCACGCGGGGCGACATCGAAGACATCCGGGGGGTGACGGTCTCGTCCCAGATCGTCAAGACCCTCGAAGAGCGGGGCTGGATCGAGGTTCTAGGCCATCGCGATGCGCCCGGCCGGCCGGCTTTGTTGGGTACGACCAGGCAGTTCCTCGACGACCTGGGGCTCAAGGCGCTGGACGAACTGCCCGAACTCGAAACGCACGAAGGCGTCGCCGCCTTGGCGGGCCTGAATTTCGAAGAGGTCGCCCACGCCATGGCCGGCGCTCCTGAAGACCTGGGCGAGGCTTCGGGCGACGAGCCCGAAGAGGCCTCGCCGGATGAAGAAAGTCCCGGCGGCGCGGAAACTCCGCCCGGGGCGGATACCTCCGCCGAAGCGGCCGCTCCCGGCGGGGCGGAGGCTTCAGGCGACATGACGACGCCGGGGGACATCGAGGCCCCGAGCGAAACCGAAGCTGCCGGCCAAGGCGGGGCGGCGGAAGAACCCCCTGTTTTGGACGCACAAGCTACGGGCGAAACCGCCGAGCGCGTGGCCGCCGAGCACGACAAAGAAGATTGATACGGAGCTTTTCTGACAATATGAATCAAGCAGAACATCCCACTGCGGCCGACACCGAGTCGCCCGCCAACCAGGGTTCCGAGGCCGGCGCAGGCGCGCAGGCGGAAGGCAAGACCGGCTCGGCCCGGGGAAGAGGGCGCAAATTGCGCACGCCTTTTCGCCGCCGGCGCGGCGACGCGGTAAACGAAGCGGCCGCCGAGGGCGCAAGCGAAGCGCCCGCCCCGGAGGCCAGTCCCGCCCCTCGTGCGCCGCGCGCCCGAGGCGCATCCAAGGCCGGGGCCGAGAAAGAGGCCGAGCACGCGCTGGCCTACCTGGACAAGGCGGCCAAGATGGAGCAGCGCCTGGGCAAGTATCTCAGCAGCGATGCCGTGACGCCCAAGCTGCACAAGGTGCTGGCCGACGCCGGCATCGGGTCGCGCCGCGAAATGGAAGAGCTCATCGTGGCAGGGCGGGTTTCCGTCAATGGCGAGCCCGCCCACATCGGCCAGCGGGTGGGCGCACAGGATCAGGTGCGGGTCAACGGACGGCTCATCGCGCGGCCCAACGCTTCCAAGCCGCCGCGCGTCATTCTGTACCATAAGCCGGCGGGCGAAATCGTCAGCCACGACGATCCGGCAGGGCGCGCCACGGTATTTGCGCGCCTGCCCAAGATCAAGGTGGGCAAGTGGCTGTCCGTCGGACGGCTCGACCTGAACACCGAGGGCCTGCTCATTCTCACGACTTCGGGCGACCTGGCGAACCGGCTCATGCATCCGCGCTATGGCGCCGAGCGCGAATACGCGGTCAGGGTGCTGGGCGAATTGACTGCCGAACAACAGGCCCGTCTGGTAGAGGGCATCGAGCTCGACGATGGGCCGGCCAAGTTCGGTACGCTCGAGTATCTGGGGGGCGAGGGCAGCAATAAATGGTATCGAGCGACCCTGCACGAGGGCCGCAACCGCGAAGTGCGGCGCATGTTCGAGGCGGCCGGGGTCACCGTCAGCCGCCTCATCCGCACTCGCTTCGGCGAGGTTGTGCTGCCGCGCAATCTGCGCCGTGGACGCTGGGAAGAGCTTGATTCCACGCTGGTCACCGCCCTGATGGTCCAGTTGGGCCTGATCAGCCCCGACGGCGAGGACGGCGAAGGGCGGCGCGGGCGCAGCAAGGCGCGCCAGCCGGTCTCCAACGAGAACGCGCTGCCGCCGGGCTTCGGCACCATGGAGCGCAACGGCTTGAACGGCGCACGCATCAGCCGGCGCGGCAAGCTCGCGGGCGGACGGCCGGCAAAAGGGGGCGCGGTGAATCAGTCCTTCCCCTCCGATCCCTATGGCACGGGTCTGATGTTCAGCGGCGGGCTGCCCAATGGCCATCCGGAAGCCGGCCTCAAGAAGCCCAAGGGGCGCCGCAAGGCGGCCCCGGCCGCGAAGGCGGCGCAGGGTCCCGCTCCGGCCGCTGAAAAAAGACGGACGCCCCGCAAGGGCAAAGGCGCCGCCGGCAAGACGGCGGCCAGGCAGGGCGAACCCAAGGCCGGCGGCCGGGGCAAAGGCCAGGCACGCGGCGACGACTGGCAGCCGCGCAGCGCCTCGGCGCACGAATCGCGGCTGGGCATCATCGGCGGCCGCGGCCGCTAGGCGTTGCCAGCAGGCGCGGGCTTCGCGGCTGCGTGGGGGCGGCAAGCAGCGTCAGCCTGCGCGGCGTGGGGGCATATTTAGCGGTAAGTTCGTGAGAAACCACGAGCTTTTGCCCTTTTCTGTTAGAATATAGGGCTTTACAGCTATATGTGTTTGCGACGGTGGATTGCAGCGCAAGGTCTTTGGCGCGGCACTGAAAGACAACACTGAAATATAGCGGCACATTTTCTAGTGCATCCGGCGCCTTGCCGGTATAGAGGCAAGGCGCGCGAGGTGCCACAATAGTGGGCTGGATGACAGCCCTTTTTTTTTGAATTTATGGCAGATCTATTCGTACTGACGCAACAGGCCATCGCCGGCATGGATGTCGAGCTCGTCGATGTCGAACGCGCGCCCTTGGGGCTGCTGCGCGTCACCATAGACCGGGCCGACGGGGTACGCATAGAAGACTGCGAGCAGGTGTCGAAACAGCTGTCGCGCGTATATGAAGTCGAAAACATCGATTACAAGCGCCTCGAAGTGGGTTCGCCCGGCGTCGACCGCCCTCTCAAGAGCGTGGCCGACTTCCTTCGTTTTGCCGGCCAGCGCGTCGAGATCAGGCTGCGCCGGGCCGTCGACAACCGCAAGGTCTATTCGGGCATATTGCATGCCCCCGAAGACGCCGGCGAGCAGGCCGCCGGCCCGGAATTCGGGCTCGAGCTCGAGCCGGAAGGCAAGTTCGGCGAGGTCAAGGTATTGAACTTCACCTTCGACGATGTCGATCGTGCCAAATTGGATCCCGTTCTTGATTTCAAGGGTAAAAAGCGATGAGTCGCGAAATTCTTCTATTGGTTGACGCCCTGGCGCGTGAAAAAAACGTGGCGCGCGAAGTGGTCTTCGGCGCGCTGGAAAGCGCCTTGGCATCGGCCATGAAAAAACGCTTCAAAGAAGAAGCCGATATCCGCGTGTCCATAGATCGCGAGACCGGGGCCCACGAGGGCTTCCGGCGCTGGCTGGTCGTGCCCGATGATGCGGGCCTGCAAGAGCCCGATCAGCAGGAGCTTTACTCCGACGCCCAGGAACTCGTGCCCGGCATCGAGGTGGGCGAGTACATCGAAGAGCCGCTCGAGCCCGAAGAATTCGGCCGCATCGGCGCGCAGGCGGCCAAGCAGGCCATCCTGCAGCGCATTCGCGATGCCGAGCGCGAGCAGGTGCTCAACGACTTCCTCGAGCGCGGCGAAACCATCGTCTCGGGGTCGGTCAAGCGCATGGACAAGGGCGACGCCATCATCGAAACCGGCAAGATCGAGGCGCGCCTGCCCCGCAGCGAGATGATCCCCAAAGAAAACATCCGGGTCGGCGACCGCATTCGCGCCTGGGTGCACAAGGTCGATCACACGGCCCGCGGCCAGCAGGTCATCCTGTCGCGCACCGCGCCGGAGTTCATCCGCCAGCTGTTCGAAAACGAAGTCCCCGAAATCGAGCAGGGCCTGCTCGAAATCAAGGCGGCCGCCCGCGATCCCGGCGTGCGCGCCAAGATCGCCGTCGTGGCCTACGACAAGCGCATCGACCCCATCGGCACCTGCGTGGGCATGCGCGGTTCGCGCGTCACCGCGGTGCGCAACGAACTGGGCGGCGAGCAGGTCGACATCGTGCTGTGGTCGGACGACCCGGCCGAGTTCGTCATCGGCGCGTTGGCGCCCGCCCACGTCGAGTCCATCGTGGTCGACGAAGACAGGCATGCCATGGACGTCGTGGTCGATGCCGAGAACCTGCCCAAGGCCATCGGCGCGCGCGGACAGAACGTGCGGCTGGCTTCCGAGCTCACCGGCTGGCAGATCAACATCATGACGCCCGAAGAAAGCCAGAATCGCCAGGAAGAAGAGCGTTCCGAGCTGCGCCAGGCCTTCATCACCCGCCTGGACGTCGACGAAGAGGTGGCCGACATCCTCATCGACGAAGGTTTCACCGGCCTCGAAGAGATCGCCTACGTGCCCATCCAGGAACTGCTCGAAATCGACGCCTTCGACGAGGACACGGTCAACGAGCTGCGCGCCCGCGCGCGCAACGCGCTGCTTACCGAGGCCATCGCCCAGGAAGAACAGGTGCAAAAGGTCGATCCGGCCGTGCTCGAGCTCGAAGGCATGACGCCCGAACTGGCCGTCAAGCTGGGCGAGCACGACATCTATACCCTGGACGACCTGGCCGAGCTCGCCACCGACGAACTGTCGGAAATCACCCAGTTGGACGAAGAAGCCGCCAGCGCCCTCATCATGAAGGCGCGCGCGCACTGGTTCGGCGACGAAGCATGAGTGTGATCATGCCAAACTGAACCGCCAATTTATTGAAATCGTAGTTGTAAGTAAGAGAGAGTCGAATGTCGAGTAACACCGTCGCCCAGTTCGCAGTCGAGCTGAAAATGCCTGCCAACGTGCTGCTAGAGCAGCTGCGTGCCGCAGGCGTTGAACTCCAGTCGGTTGACGATGGCGTCACCGACTCAGACAAGGCGAAGCTGCTCGAGTCTCTACGGCGCGCCCACGGGGCTTCCGAGGGGCAGAAGATCACGCTCACCCGCCGCCAGACTTCCGAAATCCGCCAGGCGGACAGTTCGGGACGTTCGCGCACCATTCAGGTCGAGGTGCGCAAGAAGCGTGTGTTCGTCAAGCGCGACCCCGCCGAACTCCTGGCCGAGGCCGCCAAGGCCGAGGCGGCCAAGGCGGAGTCGGTCGAACAGCCCGCCGCCCAGGCCGAGCTGCCGCCGGCCGAGCCCGTCAGCCAGGCCGAGGCGCCGGCTGCCGCTCCCGAAAGCGCGGCTCCGGCCGCCCAGGCCGGCGAGGCGCCGGTTGCCGCATCTCCGGCCGCCGAGCCGGCGGACGAGCCGTCCGCGGCCGCGCCGGCCGAGGCAGCCGAACTCCAGCCCGCCGAGCCTCGGGCCGAGGCCGAAGAGCCCTCCGCGCAGGCCGCCCCTGAAGCCGAGCCCGCCGAAGCCGTCGCGCCCGAAGCGCCCGATCCGCAGCCCGAGGCTCCAAAAACGGCTGCACCCGAATCCGCCGAGCCTGTTGCCGCTTCCGCCGACGAGCAGGACGAACCCGTCCAGGAAAAGGCCGCGGCCGCCGAAGCCAAGCCGCAGGAAGAAGACCGTCCGGCGCGCGACGAAGACCGCGAGCGGGCCCGCCGCGCCGCCGAGGCCGAGGCAGCCGCTCTGCGCCAGATGCTGAGCCGTCCGCGCAAAGTGCTGAAGGCCCCCGAACCGGAGCAGCCCGGCTTGTCCGGCACCCTGCACAAGCCCGCCGGCAAGGGCGCGGCCAAGAAAGAAGGCAAGGCCGGCGAAGTCAAGAAAACCGTCAAGGGTTCCGAGGTCTCCACCGCCTGGAGCGACGACAGCGGCCGCAAGAAGCCGGCCGCCCGGGCTGACGCCACCCCATCCAGCCCCAGCCGCGACGGCTGGCGCGCCTCCGGCAAGTCCGGCAAGGGCGCCCGCGGCGGACGCAACAAGCAGGCTCAGGTCGAGCGCAAAGAACCGCAAGTCGCCGAGTTCATCGCCCGTGAAGTGCACGTGCCCGAAACCATCACCGTGGCCGACCTGGCCCACAAGATGTCGGTCAAGGCCGCCGAAGTCATCAAGCACCTCATGAAGCTGGGCCAGATGGTCACCATCAACCAGGTGCTCGACCAGGAAACCGCCATGATCGTGGTCGAAGAACTCGGCCATACGGCCATTGCCGCCAAGCTCGATGATCCCGAGGCCTTCCTCGACGCGGCCGAAAGCGAACTGGGCGAGGTCGAGGCCCAGCCCCGCGCGCCGGTCGTCACCGTGATGGGCCACGTCGACCACGGCAAGACCTCGCTGCTGGACTACATCCGCCGCGCCAAGGTGGCGTCGGGCGAAGCGGGCGGCATCACGCAGCACATCGGCGCCTACAGCGTCAAGACCGATCGCGGCGTGGTCACCTTCCTCGACACCCCGGGCCACGAAGCGTTTACCGCCATGCGGGCGCGAGGCGCCAAGGCCACCGACATCGTCATCCTGGTGGTGGCGGCCGACGACGGCGTCATGCCGCAGACCAAAGAGGCCATCCACCACGCCAAGGCGGCTGGGGTGCCCCTGGTCGTGGCCATCAACAAGATAGACAAGCCCGAAGCCAATCCCGACCGGGTCAAGCAAGAACTCGTGGCCGAAGAGGTCGTGCCCGAAGAATACGGCGGCGACGTGCCTTTCGTGCCGGTGTCGGCCAAAACCGGCCAGGGCATCGACGATCTGCTCGAAAACGTGCTGCTGCAGGCCGAGATGCTCGAACTCAAGGCTCCGGTCGACGCGCCCGCGAAGGGCATCGTCATCGAGGCGAGACTGGACAAGGGCCGCGGCCCGGTCGCCACCATTCTGGTGCAAAGCGGCACGCTGTCGCGCGGCGACGCCGTGCTGGCCGGCGCCAGCTATGGCCGTGTGCGCGCCATGCTCAACGAGAACGGCAAACCGGTCAATAGCGCCGGCCCCGCCACCCCCGTCGAGATCCAGGGCCTCACCGAGGTGCCCGCGGCGGGCGACGAGGTCATCGCCATGAGCGACGAGCGCAAGGCGCGCGAGATCGCGCTGTTCCGCCAGGGCAAGTTCCGCGACGTCAAGCTGGCGCGCCAGCAGGCAGCCAAGCTCGAGTCCATGTTCGACAACATCGGCGAGGGCACGCAAACGCTGGCGCTCATCGTCAAGACCGACGTGCAGGGCTCGCAAGAAGCCCTGGTGCAGTCGCTGCTCAAGCTGTCCACCGACGAGGTCCGCGTCCAGGTGGTGCATGCCGCGGTGGGCGGAATTTCCGAAAGCGACGTCAACCTGGCCATCGCTTCGCATGCCGTCATCATCGGCTTCAACGTCCGTGCCGAGCAAAGCGCCAAGAAACTGGCCGAAAGCAACGGCATCGACTTGCGCTACTACAACATCATCTACGACGCCATCGACGAGGTGCGCAGTGCGATGTCCGGCATGCTGGCGCCCGAAAAGCGCGAAGAAGTCATCGGCATGGTCGAGATCCGCGAAGTGTTCAGCGTGTCGCGCATCGGCAATATCGCCGGCTGCATGGTCACCGACGGCGTGGTGCGCCGCGACGCGCAGGTCCGCCTGCTGCGCAACCATGTCGTGCACTGGACCGGCTACATCGATTCGCTGCGCCGCTTCAAGGACGACGTCAAAGAGGTCAAGTCCGGCTTCGATTGCGGTATCACCCTCAAGGGCAACAACGATATCGAAGTGGGCGATCAGCTCGAAATCTTCGAGATCAAAGAGTTCGCGAGGGCGCTGTAAGCATGGGTCGACACAAGTCCAGACCGAGCGCGGGCCGCAACACGCGGCTGGCCGACCAGATCCAGAAGGATCTGGCCGGCCTCATTCAGCGCGAGATAGACGTCTCGCGCGCCGGCCTGGTCACCCTCACGGGCGTCGATCTGTCCGCCGACTACGCCCACGCCAAGGTCCATTTCACGGTCATGGGCGCCGAGCCCGAGGCCGCGCAGGCGGCGCTGAACGAAAAGGCCGGATGGCTGCATTCGCTGCTGTTCAAGATGCTGCACATCCACACCGTCCCCACGCTGCACTTCGTCCACGACGCGCAGCTGGTGCGGGGCATGGAACTTTCGCGCCTCATCGACGAGGCGAACCGGCCGCAGAGCTACTCCGCTTCCAAGCCTGCCGAACCCGAGGACCCCGACGAGCGCTCCTGATGGGGCTGTCGTTGCTGTTCAAAGAGAGACGAGACGATGGCTTCCCGACGCGGGCAGATGCTCGATGGTGTCTTGTTGCTGGACAAACCCGAGGGTTTGTCGAGTAATCACGCCCTGCAAAGGGCCAAGCGGGCGCTGGACGCGCGCAAGGCCGGGCACACCGGCACGCTCGACCCCTTTGCAACCGGACTGCTGGTGTGCTGCCTGGGCCGCGCCACCAAGATCTCGGCGGCCATGCTGGAAGCCGACAAGGTCTACGAGGCGACGGTGCGGCTGGGCGAGGAAACGGACTCGGGCGACCTAACCGGGCATATCGTGTTTCAAGAGCCTCCCGATGCCGCGCCTGTCGACCGGGCGCGCCTCGAAGCGGTGCTGGAGCGGTTTCGCGGGCCCATCGAGCAGATCCCGCCCATGCATTCGGCGCTCAAGCGCGACGGCAAGCCGCTGTACGAGTATGCGCGCCAGGGCATCGAACTGGAACGGCCGCCGCGGCAGGTAACGATACATCGCCTGGAACTGCTGGATTTCGACGGCCGTGATGCACGTATTTTGGTGCATTGCAGCAAGGGTACGTATATTCGCACCCTGGCGCAGGACATCGGCCGCGCTCTGGGTTGCGGCGCTCACCTCGCCGCGTTGCGGCGAACCCAGGTCGGGCCGTTCCGGCTCGATGATGCGGTGGGCCTGGAGGCGCTGCAGCAAATGCCCCAACCCCAGTCCGTGCTGATCGCGCCGCAAGACCTGCCTCATGGCTTGTGGCCGGAAAACTTCAAAACTAAGGATTGAATATGAAACGCGCTTTGCGCAATGTAGCCATCATCGCTCACGTCGATCACGGCAAGACCACCCTGGTGGACCAACTGCTGCGCCAGTCGGGCACGTTCCGCGAGAACGAGCAGGTGTCCGAACGCGTGATGGACTCTGGTGACATCGAGAAAGAGCGCGGCATCACCATCTTGTCCAAGAACTGTGCGGTCGAGTACGAGGGCACCCATATCAATATCGTCGACACCCCGGGCCACGCCGACTTCGGCGGCGAGGTCGAGCGCGTGCTGTCCATGGTGGACGGTGTGCTGCTGCTGGTGGACGCCGTGGAAGGCCCGATGCCGCAGACCCGCTTCGTGACCCGCAAGGCGCTGGGCCTGGGTCTGAAGCCCATCGTGGTCGTCAACAAGATCGACCGTCAGGGCGCACGCCCCGACCACGTCATCAACGCCACCTTCGACTTGTTCGACAAGCTGGGCGCCACCGAAGAGCAACTGGATTTCCCCATTGTGTACGCCTCGGGCCTGGCAGGCTTTGCCGGCTTGACCGACGACGTTCGCAGCGGCGACATGCGGCCCCTGTTCGACGCCATCCTGAAGTACGTGCCGCAGCGCGACGACGATGCCGAGGCCCCTCTGCAGCTGCAGATCATCTCGCTGGACTACAGCAGCTACGTCGGCAAGATCGGCATCGGACGGGTCAACCGCGGCCGTGTGCGCGCCGGGCAGGACGTCGCCGTGCAATTCGGTCCCGAAGGCGAGGCATTCAAGGGCCGCATCAATCAGGTGCAGCAATTTCGCGGCCTGGACCGCCAACTGGTGGACGAGGCCGAGGCGGGCGACATCGTGCTGATCAACGGCATCGAGGACATCGGCATCGGCTGCACCGTCATGGACCCGGCAACCCCCGAACCCCTGCCCATGCTGCGCATCGACGAGCCCACGCTGACCATGAACTTCATGGTGAATTCCTCGCCCCTGGCGGGGCGCGAGGGCAAGTTCGTCACCAGCCGCCAGCTGCGCGACCGGCTCGAGCGCGAGCTCAAGTCCAATGTGGCGCTGCGCGTCAACCCCACGGCCGACGACATGGTCTTCGAGGTACGGGGACGAGGTGAGCTGCACCTGACCATCCTGATCGAGAACATGCGCCGCGAAGGCTACGAGCTGGCCGTGTCGCGGCCGCAAGTGCTGCTCAAGGAGATCGACGGCGTGCGCCACGAGCCCTACGAGTTGCTGACCGTCGACGTGGAGGAAGGGCACCAGGGCGCCGTCATGGAAGAGCTGGGCCGGCGCAAGGGCGACCTGCAGGACATGCAGTCCGACGGGCGCGGGCGCACCCGCCTGGAATACCGCATTCCGGCGCGCGGCCTGATCGGCTTCCAAAGCGAGTTTCTGACCCTGACCCGGGGCACGGGCCTGATGAGCCATATTTTCGACGACTATGCGCCCATGCGCGAAGGCGGGGTGGGCGAGCGCCGCAACGGCGTGCTGATCAGCCAGGACGACGGCGCCGCGGTGGCTTACGCGCTCTGGAAGCTGCAGGACCGGGGCCGCATGTTCGTCAGCCCCGGCGAGGCGCTGTACGAGGGCATGATCATCGGCATCCACAGCCGCGACAACGACCTGGTCGTCAACCCGATCAAAGAGAAGAAGCTCACCAACATCCGCACGACCAGCAAGGACGAGCACATCGATCTCGTTCCGCCCATCCGGCTGACGCTCGAGTATGCGGTGGAGTTCATCTCGGACGATGAGCTCGTCGAAGTGACGCCGAAATCGATACGC
>Ga0180220_1000686_pt1 | contig 32061 bp, 28 predicted proteins | sample eDN5th37CBELigBY_FD_151335 | JGI IMG/M metagenome (GOLD analysis project Ga0180220, IMG submission 151335) | Enriched backyard soil microbial communities from Emeryville, California, USA - eDNA 5th pass 37_C BE-Lig BY (version 2) (version 2) | ecosystem: Environmental > Terrestrial > Soil >... | reverse complement strand
AGCGCCTCCGGGGGCGAAGCGCTCAACGAATGGCTGATGCGGCAATTCGATCATGTCACGGTGCTGGCTTACCGGAATGACGTCGATTCGGAACACGGCATTATCGCCTTGTCCCAAGACGAGCTCAACCTAGCCGACCGACTCGGCAAAAAAGTGCTGATCGGCGTCAACACGAAGGAAATGCCGGGCGAAAGCTACACGACCTTTTACGGGCAGCAAAAAGAGCAGATGAACCAGTCCTTATCGGATCTGACGGGCCGGCTGGACGCTCATTCCTCTTTTGCGGGACTGGCCATCCATGACTTCCGTTATTGGGAAAACATGCCTAGCGGCGGCGGGGCCGGTTCGGGACCCGGTCCGGCCCCCGAACCGGCCCCGGCCCCCGACCCGGAGGGCAACGTTCCCGATGCGGACCCGGTCGTTCGGGATTCCATGGTAAGGGGTACCTATATTTGGGAAGCAAACCAGGTGCTTCAGAACGCTCAGGAGATCATCGGCTTCGCCAAAGAGAAAAAGCTGAACTGGCTTTATGTCCGGTTGGATTTGGAGCAGCCTTTCAGCGCGTATCAAACTTTCGTCAAACAGGCTTCGGCCGCAGGCATTGAAGTGCACGCCATGGGGGGACATCCGATCTGGGCGCTGCAGGAAAGCCGTCCCAAAATGATGAAACTGGTCAAATACGTCAAGGACTACAACCGCTCGGTTCAGGGAGATGAACGTTTCCATGGCATCCATTTGGATATCGAGCCCTACGTGCTTCCGGAATGGAGGTCTGATCCGCAGCGGGTCCTTTCGGAATGGACCTCCAACCTGGATGCGTTCGTCACGGAGCTGAAAAAGGACTCCCGTTTGCAAGCGAGCATGGATTTGGCGGTTTGGGTCGACAAATATAAAGTTCCGGGCGGGGACATGTCGATCAGCAAATGGATGATCCAGCGCATGGACCACGTGTCATTGATGGCTTTTCGGGATTCCGCGGCCGGTTCGAACGGCATCGTCAACGTCGCCAAAGAAGAAATCGGTTTTGCGGACGAATTGGGCAAGCCGATCCTCCTTTCGGTGGAAATGAAAGAAAGCCATGAAGGCAACCACATTACCTTCTTCGAGGAAGGAGCGGAATACATGGAGGGAGAGCTGGCGAAGCTGCCCGGTTTGTTGAAAGATTCCCCCTCCTACGCAGGCAACGTGGTGCACGCTTACGATTATTGGAGGAACGCAAAACCTTGAACCTGAATCGCTAATGAGCAAAATGTTCTGCTTGCGCCGAATAGGCGGCAAGCAGATTTTTTATTCCGGGGCGCGATCACTCGTCAGGGCGAGCCGAGGGCATGCCGGGCGGCACGCTGGGCATTCACACAGAAACGGCTGCCGGCATACCATAAGGTGTTAGCAACGCGAGTGAGATAAAGGAGCGTGAACGAAAATGGCAGGTCTGGAAAAGCATTATTTCGGGCGCGGCAATACGGCAGTGGGGTTGTACACGTTGTACGATTCCATTTTAAACGGACTGGATACCGTATTTGTCATCGACGGACGGATCGGACCGGGGACTTCGCAAGTGCTTGCCCAATTGGCGGCGGCGTGGAAAGATAACGGCTGGACGAAACACTATATACATGAGACGTTGGATAGCGAGCAGCTGGAAGGCATCATTTTGGAGGAAGCGCGAATCGGCATCGTCGACGGAAACGCCTGGAGCGCCGATCCCGTTCTGGAGGGGACGGAAATTCGCGTAATTGACGCTGCCGCGGCGCTGCGAAGCGGTTTCATCGACGATGTGGAAGCGCGGACGAAGGATCTGGAGCAGGAAATCGCCGCGCTTTACGCGAAGGCTTACGACTCCTTTTTAAAAACGCTGCGCATCCATGACGAATGGGAGAAATTCTACATCGATCATTTAGACCGCGAACGCGCCAATCAAATCACGGCGGAGTTTGCCGACGAATATTTGGTCCCATTCCGCTCGAAGAAAGCGAACGTCACCCGCCGGTTTCTCGGCGCTGCTACGTGGCAAGGAGCCCTCGATTACGTTCCGAACTTGACGGAAAACCTCCGCACGCGGATTTTCGTCAAGGGCCGCCCGGGCTCCGGAAAATCCACCATGTTCAAAAAATTGGCCAAAGAAGCGGAAGCGCGGGGTATCGACACCGAGATTTACCACTGCGGTTTTGATCCGAACAGCCTGGATATGCTTATTTTTCCTGAACTAAGTCTGGCCATCTTCGACAGCACGGCGCCGCATGAGCATTTTCCAAGCCGCGAAGGGGACAGCATCCTCGACGTGTACGAACTGGCCATCAAGGAAGGCACGGACGAGGCGTTCGCCGAGGAAATCGCCGAGATTCGGGGCCGGTATTCCGCTTCCATGAAACATTCGATTTCGATTCTGTCGGACATCAAACGGATCCGCGACGAGGTATGGTCGGCGTATGATGCGGCCGTCGATCCGGCGGCGTTGCGCGCCGTCGCAACCCAAGTCGTCCGCCAGATAGACGCATTGACGAACTCCTCCGTATAACCGAACCACCCCATGCCCGTAAATTAGACGCAATCCCAGGTTTTCGCGTAAGCGCCTTTTTTCGCAAAGGAATGCGGAATAGGCGCTTATTTTGTTGTTTCCCGAAAAGAGCGCGCATTCCCGTTTGGATCGAAACAAGGCGTCAAACGAACCGCGTCCGTGTCGCAATAAAGTACGAGTTGTAAAGATTTGTTGTCACTCATCTAGGCGAATGCACATACACTTATAAGGAAAATCATTCTTGCAGGGAGGTAGAATCTTGGCTGTTATCAAAACGAATTCAGAGCAAACAAGACTGCTCGCTCGTTTGATGAGGGCTGAAGCTGAAGGTGAAGGGAGTCTCGGCATGCTGATGGTCGGCAACGTCGGCGTGAACAGGATTCTGGGAAATTGTCTGGATTTCAACAATATCCGCAGCATCAGGGATATGGTTTACCAAAGCCCAGGCGGTTTTGAAGCCCCGCAGAAGTCGTATTTTTATCAAAGGGCCAGAGAACAGGATATCAGGCTTGCGCAACGCGCCATTAACGGCGAACGGTTTTGGCCGGCTTCGAATGCTTTATGGTTTTTTCGCCCCACGGGCGGCTGTCCGGCAACTTGGTTCAATCAATCGAATACGGGACGATACAAAAGCCATTGCTTCTTCAGTCCCTCCAGCGCGGATTGTCCTAACGTGTTTTGATTGGGCAAAAAACAAAATGAAACATGATTTCGTACTTAATTGAAGGAGGATTTGAAAGTATGGTGCCTCAGTTTTTTCGTCCATCGCCTTATCAAATGGGGGGTTATCCAGGAGTGTCGGGAAGCGGCGCGGGAACTCCCGGCAGCATGGGAACGCCCGGAAGCATGGGCGCAGTTCCGCCCCAAGTCACGAGCGGCAGTCCGATGACTCCGACGGGAGCAGTGATCCAGGCTCCGCAGCAGCAATTCGAGCAATCGTACGTGGAGAACATTTTGCGTTTGAATTTGGGGAAAACAGGAACCTTTTACATGACGTACGAAAACAATTCCCAATGGAACGCCAAGATATTTACCGGCGTCATCGAAGCCGCGGGCCGGGACCATATCATTATCTCCGAACGTTCCACCGGACAGCGTATCCTCCTGCTGACGCTTAATCTGGATTACATCGTATTCAACGAACCTCTGGTTTACCAATATCCCGGCGTCGTCGGCAATCCGCCTCAAGGCCGGTAACCAAACGCTGACGAACTCAACATTTAGAGGTTTGCAGCCTTTTTAACTCCATATTTTGATTTCAACGCCGAAAAGACCGCCTTTCATGTCATAAATGACAAAAGGCGGCTCTTTTTGCCTGTATATCGGAGTTTTGCTTGCAATAACAACGGGTCCCTTTCGTATGCAGTCATACCCGATGGTTTGACTGTATAGTGTATAATTATATAATTAAAGATATATTCCAAAATCATACACAAGCTGATTTTGCAAAAAATCTTGACTTAAGATAGGAGATGGATCCATTGGGAAGTTGACGGCAAACGCGATTTTTATGCATCACAGGACTCATGATCTCAAAATACGAAGGAGGTGTACCTATTTGCCGGTCAAGACGTACGGTGAATAGGAAAAAGATTGACTGACCCCTTACCGAGTTTGATCAATTTGATTTGGGTAGTAATACTCGTTTTATTGAACGGGTTTTTCGTTTCCGCGGAGTTTGCCATGGTGAAAATCAGAAGCAGCCGCGTGGAAACGCTGGTTGACGAAGGCCGCAAAGGCGCGGTGTTCGCCCGCAGCATCGTCAACAATTTGGACGCTTATTTGTCCGCCTGCCAGCTTGGCATCACGTTGGCATCGCTGGGGCTTGGATGGCTCGGGGAACCGGCCGTAGCAACCCTCGTCAGACCTCTGATTCACGCCTTGGGCTTCGGAGAAGCCGCTGTTCACGGGATCGCCGTGGCCATCGCGTTTCTCATCATTACCATTCTTCATATCGTGCTTGGTGAATTGGCGCCGAAATCGATGGCGATCCGCAAGTCGGAATCCGTCGCGCTGATGTCGGCCGCTCCAATGGTTTATTTTAATAAGCTGATGTATCCTTTCATCTGGGTATTAAACGGGCTTGCCAATGCGTTGCTGCGCCTTTTCGGGATCGCCCCGGCATCGGAATCGGAATCCGCCCATACGGAGGAAGAAATACGGATTTTGATGAAGGAAAGCAACAAAAACGGCTTGATCGACAATACGGAACTTGCGCTGGTGGACAATATTTTCGATTTTGCGGAAACGACCGGACGGGAAATCATGATTCCCCGGACGGAAATGATCTGCCTGAACACGCAGCTTTCCCGAGAAGAAAATCTTGAAATTGCTTACGAAGGCATGAGAACAAGATACCCGGTTTGCGATGGTGACAAGGATCATATTATCGGATTCATTCATATTAAGGACTTATTGCGTTCTACGGCTACCGAATATAATACTTTAATTCGTCCGATCCTGGCTGTACCGGAATCCATTCAGATCAGCGCATTGCTGAAGCTGATGCAGCGGGGAAAGACCCAGATCGCCATTTTGATCGATGAATACGGCGGCACATCCGGGCTCGTAACCCTGGAAGACATTATGGAAGAAATCGTCGGTGAAATTCAGGATGAATTCGACGAGGAACGTCCCGGCATCGAAAAAATTCAGGAACATGAATATTCGATTGACGGCTTGATGCTCATTGAGGAAATCAACGACCGATTCGGGCTTGATTTGGATACGACCGACTACGACACCGTAGGCGGCTGGCTGTATTCCCATATCGAGACGATCCCGCCGCATAAGGGGCAATCGGCCGAAGTCGACGGGCATGTTTTCATAGTGGAGGAAACGGATCATAAGCGCATCTCAAGGATTAAGCTTCTGGTTCCGCAGGTGATGGCGGAGGAAGCGGGCGCATAAAGTGTGAAATAGATGAAAGGCACGGGGCATCCGCCCCGTGTCTTTTTGTTGTTCACGATGGGGGAAAAAGCAAGTTCTGAATCGAAATTGGGGGCTTTAAAGGCCCGGCGTTCGGCGTTGCGGGATGGTTTTGGATTGTTGAAGGGGCGGCGGAATATCTGGTATGATGGCAACGGTCTTCATCCAACCGCCAAAAGGATGCATGCTTTTGCATATAAATGTGATACATTCCTAAGTTAAACGATGGAAATAGTGGATTGCTTTAAAGTGTTCACGTTATAATGAAGTCAATTTCGTTTCGTAAAATGGGAGGGAGGAGAGAGAAATTGGCGTTTGATTTAGAAATTGCGTTCGAGCCCGTTCACGAGTTTATGAATAGCTTGCATTCCTACATATGTCGAAAGTCGCACAAAAAGATAGATCTTGCCCCATGCTGGGCACAAGAAACAAAGGAGCGGCTCACCCCTGAATTCGCCCGCCTGCTGGATGACATGCTCGTTAACGGAGACTGGGGGTTCGCGTATTTGACCGCTTTCGTTGCTCCCGAAGGGTTGGGGGTCGACGGCTTTCTCGATTGGTTCGGGCAGCTGGGCACCCGTGATTTGATCGAGCTTTTCGCGGCCAACGGCAATGAATTTCCGGAGGAAGACATCGAGGTTTTCCATGAAAAAACGATTCACCTGTTCCGGCAGTGGCATGAGCAATATTTCGAACATGTCGATCCGGCCATCCTGCTCGCTTTGGAGCAAGAAAAACAAGACCGGCTTCGGCGTTTGACCGAAATCGATGGCGAAGAATTCGTCGACGAAACGACCAACGGCATGCTCTTCAAGCCGCTTCCCGAAATCGAGAAGCTCGTGCTTGTGCCGCAATATCATTTTCAACCGCTGAATATGGTGGCCCAATACGGGAGCATGCTCGTCTGCCATTATAATGCGCGCATCTATTTGGGGGATGAGGACCTCATTCCGACGCATGATCTCCGTTTGCTGCGCAGCCTGGGCGAAAAAAACCGGATGAAAATTTTGAAATTCCTGAACCGGGGCCCGCGCACGTTCACGGAAATCGTCAGCCATTTGAAGCTTTCCAAAGGCATCACGCATGACCATATCTCCAAACTCCGCAGCGCCGGCGTGCTTTACGCGCATTTCGAAGGCGAAAACCTGACGGAATACAGCTTGAGAAGACGGGCGTTGGATCAGCTCCAAGAGCGGATCTACCGTTATATTGAAGAGGGATAAGCTCTGGGACCTCCTTATTTGCCTGACGGGCAGTAAGGAGGTTTTTTGATTCGAATCATTCGTCAGCAAAATGCGTTATCCGTGCAAGCCGATTGCGCCTTATAAAAATTTTTTCAGAAAACTTTTGAAGTTCTCTATTTACAGAACTCGGTTTGCTTCCTATAATAGACAATAATTAATGGAATCTTAATTCATACTTATCTTATAGGAATGATCGAGATGGGTACAAAACGGGAGGTTAGAGTTTCATGAAAAAAGGTGTCATTTTATTAACGTCGCTCATGCTCGTCGGTTCGCTGCTGATGTCGGCGTGCTCGAACAACAACGATGCGGAGCCGGCCGCAAGCGGCAATTCCGCGCAAACGGAACAAGGCGCGAAAGAGGGGAACACGACAGTACCGGGCGGCGAATCCGGATTAACGGAACCTTACGCGGCAGCGGACATGTCCAAACTTCCGGCGGTCGCCAAGCAGCGTACCGATACGATTATCGTCGGGCTCACCGATCCGAGCGGCGCGTTTACGCCATATTTTACCCAAAGCGGATACGACGGCAACGTCAACTCCCTGTTGTTCAGCTCTTTGGTAACCGTTGACGATAAAGGGCTGCCAATTCCTGATTTGGCCGAAAAATGGGACGTATCGGACGATCAGCTTACGTATACATACCACTTGCGCAAAGACCTGAAATTCAGCGACGGATCGCCGCTGACGGCGGACGATGTCGCGTTTACGTGGACGATTCAGTTCGACAAAGCGTACGACGGGGATTCCATGGTTCCTACACTCGCCGTGAAAGGGGCCCAAGCGTATAAAGAAGGCAAAGCCAAAAGCATCGAAGGGATCAAAGTCATCGATCCGCAGACGATTTCCGTAACGCTCGAGAAGCCGAACGCCACCGCGCTCGTCATGCTGGGAGGACAGGTTTTGTCCAAAGCTTATTACGGCAAAGACTACAAATTCGGACAATTGGATTACATCAAAAAACTTCATTCGAACCCGGTCGGCAGCGGACCATACAAGCTTGAAAAATTCATTCCGGGACAGGAAGTCCGTTTTGTGGCCAACGAAAACTATTACAAAGGCAAACCGAAAACGGAACGTTTCATCTATAAAACGTCGGAAGGCGACACGTGGCAGTACCTCGAAACCGGCGAAGTCGACTACGCTTCGTTCAGCGCCACGACGGAAAACATCGAGAAGCTGAAGTCCCTCGGCTTCGTGAACATCATTCCATACACGCCAAGCACGTACGGATACCTTCAGGTCAATCTGGAACACGAAGCGCTTAAGGACAAAAAAGTACGGCAAGCGCTCACGTACGGTTTGGACCGCCAAAGCATCTATGTGGACGCCAACCAAGGAGCAGGTTCGGTAGCGAACATTCCGGCTTCCCCGATCTCCTGGGCGTACACGGAAGAAGGCATCAACCCGTATAAATTCGATACGGAAAAAGCCAAACAGCTTCTCGACGAAGCAGGTTGGAAAGAAGGCGCAGGCGGCATCCGCGAAAAAGACGGCAAACAGCTCGTCATTCACTATCTAGGCTCCAAGAGCAAGCAAACCGATATTTTCATCGCCGTAGCCAAAGAAAACTTCCAGGCATTGGGCGTAAAATTCGAGCCGGAAGTGTTCGCGGACTTCAACTCGCTCGTGTCGAAAGTGGAAAGCGGAGATTACGATCTCGTGTCCTTCTCCACGCCGATGCTGACCGATCCTTCGGATGGCCTTGTGCAATTCATGGACGGCGAGATCAAAGGCTACGACAATCCGAAATTCAAAGAATTGTTTGAAAAAGGCTTGGCGACGTCCGACATCGAGCAGCGGAAACAGATTTACAAAGAAATCTTCCAGCTGCTGAACGACGAACTGCCGATCATCTTCACGAGCTACAAAAAAACCGTCTATGGATACAATGGACGAATCGACAACCTGTCCGTTAGCCCGTTCGTCGGCTTGGCCAACAGTCTTCCGGACTGGACGCTGAAACCGGCGCAATAATCCGTAACAACCATCCCGTCCCTCGCTTATCGCGGCATGATCGCCGCGGGCGGGGGACCATGCGATTAGGAGGCTAATGATGAGTGCGTATTTAACGAAACGGATCAGCTACATGGTGATCATTTTGCTGGCCGCGTCGCTGTTGATTTTTTGCCTGTATGCGCTGACGCCCGGGGATTTCATCAGCAGCAATATCAAATTGAGCCCCGAGCGCAAGGCCGAGCTGAGAGAAATTTACGGGCTCAACAAACCGCTGCTCGAGCGATACGGCATTTGGATGAAAAACGCGCTGCACGGCGATTTCGGATTCTCCCTGGCGCAGCAGAAGCCCGTGCTGACGCTGTTTAACGAGTACATATGGAACTCCTTCCTGCTTGCGGCCGTATCGACGTTTTTTACCTGGCTGATCGCCGTCATCATCGGCGTTGTTTCCGCGTACAAGCAGTATTCCTGGTTCGACACGCTCGTGATGGTTTTGATTTTTGCGGCCATGTCGCTCCCGTCGTTTTTTATCGGTTTGTTCCTGATCAAAATATGCGCCGTCGACCTGAAGTGGCTGCCGCCGGGCGGCATGCTGACGACGGGCAGCAACGCGACGGGGCTGGCGTACGTCAAGGAAGTGATTCATCATATGACGCTCCCTGTCGTCGTCATGACGCTGCTGGGCGTCGGTTCCTTGACCCGTTATTTCCGCAGCAACATGATCGACGTCATCAAGCAGGATTATATCCGCACGGCGCGGGCCAAAGGATTGAAGGAAAACAAGGTGCTGTTCAGACACGCGCTGCGCAATGCGCTCCTGCCGGCCATTACGCTGGTGGGGTTCGAGCTTCCTTCCTTGTTCGGCGGTTCGCTGATCATTGAGAAAATTTTTAACTGGCCGGGGATCGGGCAGCTGTACATCCAGTCCTTCGGGCTGCGGGATTATCCGCTGCTCATGGGCTTTACGATGTTGTTAGCGGTGTTGACCGTCATCGGGACGCTGCTATCCGACATTTTGTACCATATCGCCGATCCGCGCGTCCGGCTGCATTAGAGGGGGGGACCAGACATGTCACTGAACAGCACTCCGCTACCGGAGGCGGTCGGGGCGAAAAACGCTCCCGCCAAATCATCATCCCTTTTCAAGCAATCGATGCGCAGGCTGATGAAAAACAAGCTCGCGGTTTCGGGGCTCGTCGTTGTCGTTATTATGTTTCTGGCTTGTTTTGTGGGGCCGTTTTTCTCGCCTTACACCGACAATAAAGTCAATATGGCTTTGATGAACAAACCGCCGAGCCTTAAGCATTGGCTGGGAACGGACGCCCTTGGCAGGGATGTCCTCACCCGCGTGCTCCAGGCCGGGCGCATTTCGTTGACCGTCGGTCTGGCGTCCATGGTTTTGTCCGTTTTTATCGGGTCGTTACTTGGCGCAATCGCAGGGTATTACCGGGGCATCGTCGACCAAATCATCATGCGGATCGCCGATCTGCTGCTGACGATTCCGGGACTGCCGCTGCTGTTTATTTTCGGGGCGCTGCTTTCCGATTGGAAAGTGCCGACCGAATACCGGATGTACATCGTCATGCTGATGCTCGGGTTGGTCAACTGGCCGGGCCTCGCGCGGATGGTGCGGGGGCAAATGCTCAGCCTGCGGGAGCGGGAATTCATGCAGGCCGCCGTCGTGCTCGGGCTGCGGGACCGCCGCAAACTGTTCAACCATTTGCTGCCGAACATCATCCCGTTATTGATCGTGATCGCGACCCTGAACATCGGCGGATCGATTCTCAGCGAATCGGCGCTCAGCTTTTTCGGGCTCGGGGTTATGGCGCCGACACCGACATGGGGGAACATGATCGACGCGGCGAACAACCTGATCGATTTTCAGGAGCATCCATGGCTGTGGGTTCCTCCGGGTTTTTCCATTTTCGCCACCGTCATCGCGATCAACATTTTCGGGGACGGCCTCAGGGACGTTCTGGATCCTAAACAGAAGAGGTAGGTGGGGAACTTCCGATGAAAGATTTAATTCAAATCAACCATCTCAGCACGCATTTTCATACCGAAAACGGCACGGTCAAAGCCGTCAACGATGTCAGCTTCCGCGTTCGCGAAGGCGAAACGGTATGCATCGTGGGGGAATCCGGCTGCGGAAAAAGCGTGACCGCCATGTCGATCATGGGTTTGGTCGAGGAGCCCGGCGGCAAAGTCGTGGACGGCCAAATCCACTTCGAGGGCCGGGATCTTTTGAAATTGAGCAAAAACGAGCTTCGCTCCCTTCGCGGCAACGAAATATCGATGATTTTTCAGGAGCCGATGTCTTCGCTCAATCCGGTCCTGAAGATCGGCCAGCAAATCATGGAGCCGCTGCTCGTCCATCAGAAGCTGAGCAAAAAGGAAGCGCGGAAACGGGCGATCGAACTGATCGAAAAGGTCGGCATTTCGCGCGCGGAGCAAATCGCGGATTCTTACCCGCATGAGCTGAGCGGAGGCATGCTCCAGCGGATCATGATCGCAATCGCGATTTCGGGCAACCCGAAGCTGCTGATCGCCGACGAACCGACGACCGCGCTCGACGTAACGATCCAGGCGCAAATTCTGGATATTCTCCGCCAGTTCAAAGAACAAAACAACATGTCCATCATGCTGATCACCCACGATCTCGGCGTCGTGGCCGAAATGGCGGATTACGTTATCGTCATGTACGCGGGCAAAATCGTGGAAGAAGGCGAAGTCGTCCAGCTGTTCCAATCGCCGAAACACCCGTATACCCAAGGGTTGCTGAAATCCAAGCCGATCATCAATCAGCGCACGGACGAACTGTATTCGATTCCGGGCCAGGTCCCGAATCCGCTGGAGTTGACGGAATCCTGTTATTTCCATGACCGCTGCCAGCACTGCATGGACATTTGCAGAACGAAGCAGCCTGTATTGAAAGAAGTCGGCGAGCAGCAGAAGGCTGCTTGCTGGCTGTACGAGGAGGCGCTGGTCCATGCCTGAGGCATTGCTTGAAGTCAATCACTTAAAAAAATATTTCCCCATACAAAAAGGGCTGCTGAACCGGACGGTCGGGCACGTGAAAGCCGTCGACGACATCAGCTTGACGATTCAGAAAGGGGAAACCTTCGGCCTCGTCGGCGAATCCGGAAGCGGCAAAAGCACGGTCGGCAAAACGATCATCCGCCTTACAGAGAAAACCGACGGCGAAGTGAAGTTCAAAGGCATCGACCTGTATGGTTTGTCTTCGGATGAGCTCCGCAAAATCCGTCCGAGCATGCAGCTTATCTTCCAGGATCCGTACAGCTCGCTGAATCCGCGAATCCGCGTCGGAGACGCCATCGGCGAGGCGCTGCTGGACCACGGCCTCGTGCCCAAGGATGAAATCCGCGACCGGGTGCTTGAAGTATTGCAATCCTGCGGCTTGTCGTCCTATCATATCGACCGCTTCCCGCACGAGTTTTCGGGAGGGCAGCGCCAGCGGATCGGGATTGCCCGGGCGCTCATTCTGAACCCGGACCTGATCATTGCGGACGAACCGGTATCCGCGCTGGACGTGTCGATCCAGGCCCAGATCATCAATCTGTTCAGGAAGCTGCAGGAGACGCGGGGGCTGACGTACCTGTTCATCTCCCATGACCTTAGCGTGGTCGAGCATTTGTGCACCCGGATCGGGGTGATGTATTTGGGTTCGATGATGGAAACCGCATCGCGGGACGAGTTGTTTAAAAATCCGCTTCATCCGTATACCAAAGCGCTGCTGTCGGCGGTGCCGATTCCGATTCCGAAACTGAAACGCGAGCGGATCGTCCTGAACGGCGACATCCCGAACCCCGCCGACCCGCCGTCCGGCTGCAAATTCCATACGCGGTGCCCGTTTGCCGTGGCCCGCTGCAAGGAAGAGGTGCCGGAGTTCCGCGACGCGGGCGGCGGCCATTTCGTGGCTTGCCATCTGGCCTAGGTTTGAATCTTGAATTATAAAGGCATGGCTCCTTCAGGAACCATGCCTTTTTAGCGAAAACATCCAGGGGGAATGCGTTAAACCATCCGAATATGCTCGATCACGACGCGGGGCCAGGTCTCGTTCCACCGTTTGTTCGAGACGCGGTTCTCATAGATTCGTGCCCGATCCGGAGATCGCATGTAATAGGGAGTCGGTCGAACGACCAGGTTGACGGCGTCCTCTATGCCGTGCGGAGCCGTCAGCCGGACGCGGTCCTGTTCGTCCAACGTCAGGCCAAGAGCCGTCGCGGTTTCCGTAAAATTCGCAATGGCGTCGGTGGACGAAATAAAAGGGGGCATTTGGTTGATCACATGCATTCTGGCTTCGTTTTTGACCGACCACGGAACGTTCGGACGGATGGCATATAGCTTGCGCTCCAGTTCTTTTTCGGCAGCTTCATTCAGGTTACCGGGGTCAAAATAGACAACATCGACATCGGGTAAGGGCGTTCTTTCGGCAAAGCCGTGCAACACGTCCCATATTTTCGAGCGGACAAAGCCGGCGCAAACCCACCAGTCCGGCAGATGCAGCGTTTTGGCGGCATAAAGAACGTCCATCATCCAGTCATCCTGCTGCACGAGGCGGATCAGATCTTGTTCGGATCGGATCATGTTTTCCCTCCTTGATCGAAAATAACCGACATAAAATAGCCAATACGCGAAACGAAACCCTATTATACTACACCAACAGACGGTAAGATCGAAAAAAAGCAAATTTCACAAAATTTCACAAAAAAAATTCGCGTAACAGCGAAACTTGTCCACGTTTCAAACGTTATACATATTGTATTCCAATATTAACCATTTAAGGACAGGTGAGAGTATGAAGAAATCCAATGTTCGCAAGCTATTAACCATGACCGTTGCCGTCTCTGCGCTCAGCATGCTGCTGGCGACCGGGGCGGGAGCCGAATCGTACGCAGCCGACAATACCGCTACTTCTTCTGCAGTGACCGAGCCGGGCGCTCTCACACCACCACCTCCGGAAACATTGAATAGCTTGAGCATTAACGGCAATTATTTGTATCTGGCTGGCGGTAATGCAAACATTTCGGCCATCGGCAACGGGAAGTTAAGCGTGAACGCCGATACGACCGCTACCACGGTGGTTGATGTCATTAAAGCCGACGTAACCCTGCAGCGGTTTACGGGAACCGGTTGGGTGAACGTCAATTCCACCCTGTTCTCCAAAAATTCGTCCGATTTCGTCGTTGGAGATGCGGTCTTTACCGGAGTGAAAGGTTTTTATTACCGCGTTGCTTGCATTCATTCGATCAATAAAAACGGTGTTTTCGAACAAAGCATTGAATATACATCCAGCGTATTGGCTTATTAATCGTCATCGAAAAACGGCAAACCGATTCCGGTTTGCCGTTTTTCGCGTTTATTGCGCGACAAAACCGAAAAGGCGAAAGTTCCAATCCGAACCACTTATTTCTGCGGATTACTCTTTTAAACATACATAAAACGGGAATTTATCCCTTTGTATTGTATATTATCCCTTCTGCTCGGCATCCCTTTTCCTGATAATGGAGAGGTAAGCAATCGCCCAAAAGAGATGGCCGGCAAACGCCTCGGGAGAAGGGAGGGGCAGGCAGGCGGTTCAAGCCGAAAACCATCCTTTGGAAGCGGTATCATTTATTCCATGACAAGGAGGAAGATGCCCGATGATCCTCAAACGTATCGCGTTCCGGAAAACGTGGAGCATGGTCTTGATTGCATTGATGTTTTGCTTTTTGATCCAGGGATTCGGGGCAGCCGTACCCAAAGCCCATGCGGCCGTAGGGAGCAAAACGATGGTAGGGTATTGGCACAACTTCGACAACGGCTCCGGTTTTATCAGGCTCCGCGACGTTTCGCCCAAGTTTGACGTCGTCAACGTCGCTTTCGCGGAACCAGCCGCCGGGGCGACCAACGGGACGATCGGTTTTACGCCCTACAATTACACGGAAGCGGATTTTAAGGCGGACGTTGCCTATATGCAGAGCCAAGGAAAGAAGGTTCTCATTTCCATCGGAGGCGCGAACGGGCAGGTGCAGCTTGCAAGCGCGCAAGCCCGCGATAATTTCGTGGCTTCCGTCACGGCGATCATCGAAAAATACGGCTTTGACGGACTGGACGTCGATTTTGAAGGCCATTCGCTTTATTTGAATGCAGGGGACTCCGATTTTAAGCATCCGACAACGCCGGTCATCGTCAACCTGATCTCGGCGCTGCGCGCGATCAACGACCATTTCGGGACGGAGTCGTTTTATTTGACGATGGCGCCCGAGACTTTTTTCGTGCAGCTGGGGTATTCGTTTTACGGGGGGAGCTGCATCAGCTGCGACAACCGTGCGGGTGCTTATTTGCCGGTCATTGACGCGACGCGGGATATACTCGACTGGCTCCAAGTGCAGAACTATAATTCGGGGCCGATCACGGGGCTGGATGATCAGTTTCACAATATGGGGACGGCGGATTTTCATGTCGCGATGGCGGACATGGTGCTGACCGGTTTTCCGGTTGCGAAAAATCCGAACCGCTTCTTTCCGGGGCTGCGTCCGGATCAGGTCGTGTTGGGGCTGCCGGCGAACGCGAATGCGGGAGGGGGATTCACATCCGTCAGCGAAGTCCATAAAGCGCTCGATGCCTTGATCAAAGGGGTTCAGCTGCCCGGTTATACGATGCGGGGGAATGCCGGAGGATATCCGGATTTCCGGGGGCTGATGACATGGTCCATCAACTGGGACCGCTTCAACCAGTTCGAATTTTCGAACAGCCACCGCGCCTATCTGGACGGGTTAAGTCCGCCGGTGCCGGATTCCGTGCCGCCTACGGCTCCTTCGAACGTCATCGTCACGTCCCAAACGGCAACCAGCGTATCGTTGAGCTGGACCGCTTCGACGGATAACGTCGGCGTTGCCGGTTATACCGTATCCTATGGAACGGGGAGCGTTACCGTAAGCGGGACCAGCGCCGTCATCGGCGGTTTGACGCCAAATACAAGCTACATGTTTACGGTGACCGCAAGGGATGCGGCAGGTAACCTGTCGCCAGGCACCGTGATTGCCGTCACGACGGATGCACAGGGCGGCGCTCAAGCTTGGGCCCCGAATGTCGGCTATACATCCGGCGACGAAGTTACTTACGGAGGGAAAACCTATGTCTGCCGCCAGCCCCATACCTCGTTGACGGGGTGGGAGCCGCCGAACGTACCGGCCCTTTGGCAGATGAAATAAACGACACCCTTAAGCGGCATGCCTGCACGGGAAAACGAAGCCCGGCGGCGCCGCTTTTTTTTGATGATGACACCGAGTTTGGCGTCGGCAAAAGGCATATAAAAAACCGCCCCTTTCGGCATCTTTCGATGGCCGATCAGGACGGTTTCCGCATTGTTTATCGCAACGTCTTCAAAGCGCCGCTCCATGCCAGCACTTGATCCAACATTCCGTTCAGGTTCGTCAGATGCAGGTCGGCAGGTTTGAAGGTGGAGAAATTTTCGAAGTCGGTGAACAGCGAAAGCGCCGGGTGAACGCGAACGTCCGCCACGGACAATTCGCCCAAAATGCCGCGCAGATGCTCGGCCGCACGGGCGCCGCCCACGGAACCGTAGCTCACGATGCCCGCTGCTTTATTAAACCAGGCGTCGCGCGCGTAATCCAGCGCGTTTTTCAGGGAAGCCGAGATGCTGTGGTTGTACTCTTGCACGATAAACACGAAGCCGTCCAGGCTGAAAAGCTTTTGGTTCCATGCTTCGGCTTGCTCGGCAGCGTCTGCTTCACCCAAAAGTGGCAGTTTGTAGTCCGCGATGTCCACGATTTCGTAGTTTGCGTCGCCGCGCTCATCCGCGATTTTTTTGACCCATTCCCCAACCTGCGGGCTCAAACGTCCTTCGCGGGTGCTTCCCAAAATAATGCCGATGTTCAATTTTGACATATTGTTTTCTCTCCTTATCGTTCGTTTTTATTCGTAATTTATGAGGTATGCATGATCAGTTGTCAGTATCATAAACTCTGCGCATATATTTTGTCAAGCCACTTACAAAAAGTTTGTGTATTATATTTTTTTTGGCTTGGATTCGGTTCCATGGACCCTATTTTGATATATGAAAGGGGAGCGCGAAAAAGTCACGGTAATGTTAGAAACAGGTCATGATTGTGGTAGCGGCCTTCGAAGAGGATGGATATAATCTAGATGCAAGCGCTTACATTTTTTCGAGCGGGAAGGAGGTGGAAGAACGGAGATAAGACAACGAGCTCGGCACAAGGAGCAGCGGCGTGTTTTGCGAGCATGATACCGCATACGTTTTGTTTTTTAGGATTTCATGACAACGATTCGAAAGGTGGTTTGTTATGAGGAAAACAATCGCCAAAAAACTGATGGGCTTGACGATGAGCGTGATGCTGACGGCTTTCGCGGCCGTTCCTTTTACCGCGCATGCAGCATCGGACGTTACGGTCAACTGGAATGACGTTAAGCAGGAAATCGACGGCTTCGGGGTGTCGCAGGCCGGCTGGTCCGACGCCATCTATGATTTGCAGGAGCCCGTCCGCAGCGAGATCATGGATCTGCTGTTCAAACCGGACACCGGCATCGGCATTTCGATTTTCCGCGGCGCGTTGTTCCCGCAGTTTAATCCTGCCCCGGGACAATATGATTTCAACGCCAGACCGGACCAGGTATGGGTGATGCAGCAGGCGAAAGCAAGAGGCGTGGATAAGCTGATCGCCAGCACGTGGAGCCCGCCGGCATGGATGAAAACGAACAACTCCACGACGCACGGCGGGTACCTGAAGCAGGAAAATTACGGCGACTACGCGCTGCTCATGTCCAAATTCATCAAAGAATACAAACGGCAGTTCGGTCTTGACCTGTACGCCGTCTCCATTGCCAACGAGCCGAACTCCATGACGTTCCTGACCTGGGATTCGAGCGAATGGAATTCGACGAACTTCCAGGTGTTCCTGAAGGATTATTTGAAGCAAGCGATGATCAACGAAGGGGTGGCGTCGACCAAAGTCATCGCCGGCGAATCGTCCTGGTGGTCGGAGGACCTGATCAAGGACTCCCTGAACGACCCGGCTTCCGCCGAAAGGCTGGACATCGTGGCCGGACATAACTACCCCGTGCCGATCATCAATGCGGAGTTGCCGACAACCCCGTTTACGACCGCCCAATCCAAAGGGAAAAAGGTATGGATGACGGAGGTGTCCAAGGTCGATTCCTACGATCCGGGCATGGGTTCCGGCCTCAAGTTCGCGAAGCAGACCCATAATTTCATGACCAAGGCGGGCGTCAACGCTTGGATGTATTGGACGGGCGCAATCCCGGGCAATAACGACGAAGGTTTGATCAACGTCGACAAAGCCGCCAACACCTACGCGCTGACGAAACGCTACTTTACCTTCGGCAACTTCAGCAAATTCATCAAACCCGGCTATGTGCGGATCGGAGCCCCTGACAATCCCCAGTCCGGCGTATACACCTCGGCTTACAAAGATCCGGCAACCGGAAAGTTCGCCATCGTCGCCATCAACGACACCGATGCCACGGCAGAGCTTGGCTTTGTGCCCAACGGCTTCACGGCTGGACGGCTCACTCCCTATACCACCAACGATAACCTCAATTTAGCGGAAGGCCCCGCCGTTCCTTTGCAAAACGGGAAATTCAACGTCTCCCTTCCTCCAAAAAGCGTCGTGACCTACACGGGCGAAAACGGCTCGCCGTCCCTTCAGGAGCAAACCTTGACGGACGACCTGAACGATTGGTCCAAAACCTTTTCCCATACAAGCGGCCTGGTCATGGATTCCTCCAACAGCGGATATTTTAACGGCGATACGTCCCGCGTGAAACGGAACAGCGGCACGACCGAAAACTTCGTTTACCACGTTCCCAACATCACGAATTTTAAAGCGGACTTGTATCAATTCAGCGTGTGGGACGGCGTCGCATTTTATGCGTCGGCCGACAATCAGCATTGGACCCCAGTCGCGCATACGAGCACGCCGGGAAGTTATACCGGAAGCAAATGGTATAAAAAAACGTACACGCCGCTGGAAATGCCCGCGGGAACGCAGTACCTGAAAATCGAGTTGTCCGGCAGCGACTCCTGGGAAAAGCAAGTATCCCGAGTGGTAATCAACTCTTTATCATAATCTAAAATCGGTGTCCATGTAATATAGCTTTTGGCTATAACTGGATATAGGATAATACAGTTACACTATATCGCTGAATCCGTGATATCTTTCTTGTAACCATTTGGATTGGAATTTTCGCAAAATCCATGATTAGGAGTGTTACAAGATGACAAAAAGCAGTATTTTGGGATATCCGCGTATCGGCGATAACCGCGAATGGAAAAAAGCGCTTGAGGCGTTTTGGGCGGGAAAGATCGAAGAATCCGAATTCCAGAGCCGGATGCAGGACATTCGGTTGAACCATTTGCGCAAGCTTCAGGAAAAGGGCATCGAACTGATCCCGGTGAACGATTTCAGCTATTATGATCACGTCCTGGATACGGCCGCGATGTTCGGCATCGTTCCGAAACGGTTTCCTTATGATGGCGGACCCGTGCCGCTCTCCGTTTATTACGGAATCGCGCGGGGAACGACGGATGCGGCGGCAAGCGAAATGACGAAATGGTTCAATACCAATTACCACTACATCGTCCCTGAATTGGACGGAGCGGAGCCGGCCGTTACGGAAAACAAGCCTTTGGCTGCCTACCGCGAAGCGAAGGAACGCCTTGGCATCGAAGGAAAACCCGTTATTCTCGGGCCGCTCACCTTCCTCAAATTGTCCAAAGGTTATGACGAATCCGAAACGGACGCCTGGCTGGAGCGCCTTGTGCCGCTTTATGCGCAGATACTTCGGGAACTGGCCCTTGAAGGCGCGGAGTGGGTGCAAATCGACGAGCCGATTCTGGTTACCGGCCTAAGCGATGCCGACATCCGGCGGTTGCACAGCATCTACGGAACGTTTGCCGCAGAGGCCCCAACCCTCAACATCATGTTGCAAACTTATTTTGAAGCCGTCGAAAGCTACAGCGACATCGTCTCCCTTCCGGTCAAAGGGATCGGCCTCGATTTTGTCCATGGTTATGCGGGCAATATCCGGTCGATCCAGGCATCGGGATTCCCGCAAGACAAAGTGTTGGGGGCGGGCGTCGTGGACGGGCGCGGCATTTGGAAGGCATCGCTCCGCGAGAAGGCCGCGCTGCTGGAGAAGCTCCAATCCTTCGTTCCGGCGGACCGGATCATCGTCCAGTCCTCGTGCAGTTTGCTGCATGTCCCGGTGACCGTGAGCAGCGAAACGAAATTATTGCCGGAATTAAAGGGGGCGCTTGCTTTTGCCGACGAAAAGCTGGACGAACTGGTTCTTTTGACGAAGGCCGTCTCTTCGGGAACGGACGCGATCGGTAAAGAACTGGACGAATGCGACCTGGCCATCCGTGCGCTGGAGCGGTCCAAGGAACGCAACCGGAACGACGTCCAGCAGGCCGTTGCCGCCATCAGCAAGCAGGACGCCAAACGCAGCCTTCCTTTTGCCGAGCGCCATGCCGTGCAACAGAAAAAATGGCAGCTCCCGGTGCTGCCGACGACGACCATCGGAAGTTTCCCTCAATCCGTAGAAGTGCGCAAAGCAAGGCAGCTGTGGAGAAAAGGGGAATGGAGCGGCGAGCAGTATGCCGGCTTCATCCGGGAACAGATCGACACCTGGATCGGATTGCAGGAGGAAATCGGGCTGGACGTCCTCGTGCACGGCGAATTCGAGCGGACGGACATGGTGGAGTTTTTCGGGGAGAAGCTTGCGGGATTTGCCTTTACCCAGTATGGCTGGGTGCAGTCGTACGGATCCCGGTGCGTCAAACCGCCGATCATTTTCGGGGACGTCGCGTTCGAAAAGCCGATGACCGTCGAGGAAACGCAATATGCCCAGTCGAAAACGAGCCGGCCCGTCAAAGGGATGCTTACCGGTCCGATCACGATCATGAACTGGTCGTTCGTCCGCGAGGATATTTCGCGCGAGCAGATCGCTTACCAATTGGCTTATGCCTTGAGGCAAGAAGTAGAAGCATTGGAGAAGGCCGGCATCGGCATGATCCAGGTGGACGAACCTGCCGTCCGCGAAGGGCTTCCCCTGAAAGAGAAAGACCAGGCCGAATATCTGGCATGGGCCGTCAAAGCGTTCCGCCTGACCACCTGCACGGTGCAGGATACGACGCAAATTCACACGCATATGTGCTATTGCGAGTTCCATGACATGATCGATTCGATTTCGGCGATGGACGCGGACGTCATTTCGATCGAAACCTCCCGCAGCCACGGCGAACTGATCCATAGCTTTGAAGAGAACACTTACGGGCTCGGCATCGGACTTGGCGTGTACGATATCCACAGCCCGCGCGTTCCCGGCGTCGAGGAGATGACAGGCATGATCGACCGCGCGCTGCGGGTCCTCGATCCGAAGCTGTTCTGGATCAATCCGGACTGCGGACTGAAAACCCGCGGCATGGAAGAAACGGTGGCCTCCTTGCGCAACATGGTGGAAGCGACCAAGATCGCGCGCGAAAAATATGCCGTACAAGTCTGATTTCATATGCAACGCCTATGGACCCGCATGATTGCGGGTTTCTTTTTTTTCGTGCGAAAAGTTCGGTATTCAGTTTTCCCCGGTTTGTTAGTATAATTAAATAAGCAGCTAACGAAACGTATGTTTGATGGGTCCAACGCGGATCACAATTGCGCTACGCGCCTCGGTTCGTATTGAAAATAAGCGATTGATTTTTTCCATCCATTATGTTCTAATGAAATCACCAAACTTTATATACATTCTACTATACTAAGTGTAGTATGTTTTGTTGAATACGATATTCGCTTTTTAGAAACAATCCATCATATTAAAGGATAAAGCGGGGTATTTTTCATGGAAGTCATCGACATCGCGTCACAACCTCCTTATGATTCCAAGCCGATCGTGCTGATGATCGGAAAATTCGACGGAATCCATAAAGGACATCAGGCGATCCTCCAAACGGCCAACGAACTGAAAAGGGAAGGGGAAGCGCTCGCCGTCATGAGTTTTTCGGAGCATCCGTTGTGGGTGTTGAAGCAGGATGAAGCGTTCAAGCGAAAAATAACGCCTGAGGACGAGAAAATTCGCATCCTTGGGCAATTTGGCGTCGAGCGTTATTACCGGATCCGTTTTTCGAAGGAATACGCCCAAATCTCGGCGGAAGAATTCGTCATGGAGCATCTTTCAAGGCTGAACGTCAAGCGCATCGTGGTCGGCGAAGGTTTTCATTTCGGGCACGGGCAAGGGGGAGGCACGAAGGAACTCGGCGAACTATGTGCCCGCATCGGCGCGGAAGTAACGGTGATTCCGCTTGTGACCGATAATGGGGTAAAAATCGGCAGCTCGGAGATCCGAACCGACATTTCCGAAGGCCGCGTGGAAACGGCGTTTTCGCTTTTAGGCCGGCCTTATTCGGTTACCGGAATCGTCATACACGGCCAGAAGCTGGGCAGAAAGCTGGGTTTTCCTACTATTAATATGGGCGGGGTGGACGACTATGTTTTCCCGAAGCCCGGCGTTTACGTGGGGACGGCCGATATCCATGGCGAACCGGAAGGGAAAAGCCGGTATCACGTCCTGATCAGCGCAGGGTACCGGCCCACCGTCGATGGTCAGGGGTATTTGATCGAAGGTTACCTGCTGGATTTCTCCGGAGATTTGTATGATCGGACGGTGACGCTGACCTTCATGCATTATCTGCGCGGCGAAATCAAATTTACGGGTCTGGATGCGCTGATCGAGCAAATGAAACAGGATGAAGTGAATGCCAGAAGGTTGCTTAGCGTCGCTCCCGCCTGAATCGGCGGATCGGCCTGCTTGAAGGGAGGCGAAGCGGCATGGGGATCATCATCGTCGAAATTTGCGACGGCAGCCTGATTCAAGAGATCGAGGTCGAACAGATTTTGGAGGCCGAATATCCGGAAGTGGCCGTGCTTGAAAGCACCTGCCTTTCGTTTTGCGGGATATGCGCGAGAAGGCCCTATGCGATCGTCAACGGCAAGCGGATCTTTGCCGAAACGGCCGCCGAATGCCTAGATCTCATCAGGCAGCGTATCGACCTGGAATTAGCCGTCTACGCATCCATTTAGCCATAACAAATTAAAGTTTTTCGGAGATCCTGAAGCAAAGCTGTGCGAGACAAAATCTCGGCAGCTTTTTTTGCGTTTTGCGGCCATGAACATCATCCGCGGTATCCATTAAAAGTTCAATTGACGGGAGACACAAAAACGGGTATATTATTTATATAAATTATCAGATTAGAATAATTCTAATTAAGATACAGGAGGACGCAGACATGAAAAATTACGACTATCACCACCTGGACCATGTGAAAGAACAGCAGACCTCGAAAAAAACGCTTTGGATCACCCTGCTGCTGACGTTGTTTTTTACCATCGTCGAAGTCGCCGGAGGTTTGATCTCCCATTCCTTGGCCTTGTTATCCGATTCGGCGCATATGATCTCCGACGTTTTGGCTTTGGGGTTAAGCATGGCGGCCATTTACATGGCCACGCGCAAACCGAACCGGAAATATACGTTTGGTTTTCTCCGTTTCGAGATCATCGCGTCGTTTCTGAACGGCCTGGCATTGGCCGTCATTGCATTGGGCATTTTTGTGGAAGGCATTCAGCGCATGATCCATCCGGTGGAAGTGAAGCTGCCTACGATGCTGACGATCGCGGTGATCGGTCTCATTGTCAACATCGTCCTTACGGTCGTTCTGAGCCGCAGCATGAAGGAAGAAGAGAACCTTAACGTCAAAAGCGCGCTTTGGCATTTTATCGGGGACCTGTTAAGCTCCGTCGGGATTATCGTGTCGGCCGTGCTGATTTATTTTACCGGTTATCACTTTTTGGATCCGCTCATCAGCATGGTCATCGGGGGAATCATTTTTACCGGCGGGGCCAAAATTATCCGCGAGTCTTACCTGGTGCTGATGGAATCCGTGCCCGACCAATTCGATTTGGACGCCATTCGCAGCGATATCCGCGCCCTGGAAGGCATCAATGACGTGCACGAGCTTCATTTATGGGCCGTATCCACCGATCATTATTCGCTTACGGCACATGTGTTCATCCGGAAAGACATGCAGGCGTTTCAGGTGATTTCGGCGATCAACCAACTCCTCCAAGAAAAATACGGCATCGCGCATTCGACCATTCAAATCGAACATCCGTCGATCCATGACCACGGGGAATACGGAAAGCAGTTTTTGTTGAAGCACGCGTAAGTGAAACGAATGAAGCCTAATAAATAGATTGACGTTAAAAATGCAACGAAATACAATATAGGAAAATATGTGAAATAGTAGTGCGTTGTATTTATCCCGGGTGTTTGACCGATATCTAAAGCAGTAGATGGGCCGTTGTTCATCTGCGGCTTTTTGGTTCCCGGTCGTTCGATGATTTTTCATGGCGCGGGACAAGCGATGATTGAAGAACCCCTTTGGGATGGGATGTCTGCATAATGGATGACATAAAAAAAGCGGGAGGGATCGCATGGAAGCATTACCGGTAATCCGTGAAGCATTGGCCAAGCAAATCCGGCAGTCGGAAATCGACTTCACGACTTCGCGGATCCGCTCGATTGGCGAGCAAGAAGGCAACCCGCAAGGGGTCGAAATCCAAACCTTCGGAAATGCGGTGTCCTATTATATCCGGACGATGCCATGGGGCGTATTTAATTCCGTCAAAGGTTTGTCCGATGAGGACATGGACCGCGTGGCAGAAATCATTCAATTTTACCGCGAACGGGATCGTGCATTCGAGTTGGATATCGATCCGGTAGGAACAAGCCCGGAGCTGCTCCGCCATTTAACCGAAAACGGGCTTGCCCATCGGCGTTTCCATTCCGTTTTGTACGGGCTGCCGGCCCCGGAAGCGCCTGGTCTGCCTTCAGGCATTTCGATCCGTCCGGTCGAAAACGAAGCGGATTTTGACGTCTACGCAGGCATTCATTGCATCGGCTCCGGCATGGATATCCGGCATAAACATCATTTCATCCAAAACAACATCGGTTTGCTGAACCGCCCCGGCTGGAATTTGTTCATGGCGTCATGGCACGGCCGGCCCGCGGCCGTCGGCGTCATGCATATCAGCGGCCGGACGGCCTCGCTGACCTTGGCGGCAACGCATCCCGAGTTCAGGAACAAAGGACTTCAGACGTCGCTGTTGAAGTGGCGTTTGCATGAGGCCTATAAGGCCGAATGCGAGCTGGTCGCCGCCCAAGCCGCTTTCGGTAGCACTAGCCAAAACAACATGGAGCGGGCAGGGCTGCGGATCGCATGGACGCGGGCCGTTTGGGCGCCGATCGCGGAACGTTGAGTTCCAGCTTAGCGATCAGCCGGTCCGGGCGGATAATCATGTTTTCAAAGGGAAAGCGAATCGCTTTGGTCTAGGCATCTTGCGTTTGGCTGCCGATTTGTACCTGATTGCCGCCCAAGGCACCGGTACGAACAGCATTTTGTACAAAAACTTTGCGGCACTGAAAACCGCAACCATGGCGGATGCCGTCAGCTTCGACAACGAGGATTTGTACGACGTTAATTCATCGGTATCGTTTGGCAGCATGCTGGCCGGCCTCGGCTACAAAATCACCTTATGTCCTTATACCAACGTCAGCTACTGGAAAAGCGTCAAATCCCAGCTCGGGGCCAGCGTGGACCGCATTTATTTGCAGGTGTATGACGGCGGAGCGGGGAATGATCCCGCTTACTGGAACAGCCAAATGGGCATGACCGTCATGCCGGGACTCGACAGCAAAACGTCCGGCGGCGGCCATACCCCGGGCCAAGTCGCCTCCCGCATGGCCGAATGGAAGGCGCAAGCGGGCATTCACGGCGGATTCATCTGGTATTATGACGCGATTTTGAACAACCCAAGCGCCGGGTCGGCGGCCGATTATGCCGCTGCCATCAACAATGGGCTGTCTTCGCCTAATGCCGGGTCGTTGACGACCGGCGGAACGGTTGCGGCGAGTTCTTCCAACAGCCCGTCCGGGGAAGGGAAGGAAAAGGCGTTTGACGGCAGCAGCGCAACGAAATGGCTGATTTTCGCGAACTCCGGATGGATTCAGTATCAGTTCGGAAACAACGCTTCCCATGCAGCCGCAACGTATTCGATCACGTCCGCCAACGACTTTCCGTCAAGAGACCCGAAAAATTGGACGCTTCTCGGTTCCAACGACGGGACGAATTGGACGACGCTCGATACCCGTTCGAACGAAGCTTTCGCCAGCCGGTTTTTGACCAAAACCTATGCCATTAACCAGCCGTCCGCCTTCAAATATTACCGGCTCCACGTTACGGCGAACAACGGCGGGGCGGAGCTTCAAATCGCGGAAATCGGTTTGTATCCTTAAAATGCGCATACTCCGGCGTGACTGCTGCGGCAGCCCGCCGGATTTTTTATTGATGCTCGAACGTAGTTCGATATATTTGTTATATCTTATATTTACATATGGCCGCTTTTCTTTTATCATTAGTTCCATTATTGCATGTGTGCCGTTCCCGTTGTCAGAGTGCGGCCGCTCGCGCAATCGGCTTGGAGGTTTAGCGGAGTGGAGAAACGTTTGAAAAAAACGAATAGCAGGTATGTCATTCAATTGGCGACCATTTTTTTAGGTTTCATTATCTTTGGATTTTCGGAAAACATCAAAGGGCCGGCCATTCCCCGGATTCAGATCGACTTTATGCTGGACGAATCCCAGATCGGCACTTTGTTGTCGCTGAACGCGCTTGGATATTTGATCGCCTGTTCGTTTACCAATGCGTTGACGCGATGGTGGGGGATTAAAATCGTCAGTAGCCTTTCCTTTGGCGCGATGATTCTTTCAGGCGTATTCATTTATTTGTCCCGCAGTTACCCGGCCTTTTCGGCTTCGTATTTCTTCATGTATATCGGCAACGGCATGCTTGAGATTGCGCTAGCCATTCTGGGGGCGAGAATTTTCGTGAAAAACACGGGAACGATGATGAATTTGGCTCACGGGTTTTATGGGCTTAGCTCGACCGTGGCGCCCATGATCGCAACCGGTTTCATGTCGGCGAGCCTTTTCGGCCATTCCCTTGATTGGCGCGGCATGTATCTCTTGATGCTGTCGCTTTCCGTTTTGCCGATGATATTCGCTTTGTGCGGGACGTTCCCCGGCGATCAGCTGTCCCACGAGGAGCGGGTTCCGTTAAAAACGCTGCTGCGGGACCGGGTGTTATGGTTCACGGTGCTCATCCTTTCGTTTGGCGTCGTCTCGGAGCTGGCGGTCGGCGGCTGGCTGGTCAATTTTCTTGAGAAGGCATACGGCTGGGAGCCGGTCAAAGCCTCGGGCATGCTGTCCGGATTCTTTTTGTGTTTTACGCTGGCCAGGCTGCTTTTGGGACCGGTTACCGATAAAATCGGCTTCACCTTATCTCTGGTTATTTTTCCGGCGTTTTCGGCCGTTTGCACGTTTGCGGCGATCGCGGGCGGGGAGTCTTTTGCGTTTTTGTTCGCCGCGGCGGGCATTGGGGTGGCGATGATTTATCCAACGGTGATGGCTTTTATCGCCAAGAGGTTTCCGGGAGGCAGCGATACTGCAATTACCTTTACCGTTACGCTGATGGGCGTCGGCAGCGTGATCGGCAATTACCTGATCGGAGGCGTGATCGAAGGCGCCAAAGCGATCTTTGGAGGCGAAACCGAAACCGGATTGTTGCGCGGTTTGCAGGCCGGATACGGGTTTATCGGGCTGTGCGCGGCCGTCTGCGCCGTTTGCAGCGTAGTTTTGTATCGATCTTTAAAGAAAAGAAACGAGCTGATTTAATGCAGGCAGTTGTCCCCGGGATTCCGGGGGCTTTTTTCGTACCGGCCCGTTCATGAGTGCCAAGCGTCTCTTTCCGCTAACAGGCGCAACAAGTCTATTGTCTATATAAGCATATGCTTATATAATGATGAAGTTCATCAATGAATCGAGGATGTGAGGAGATGCCAGAAACAGTGTCCGCCGAAGCGGGCGGGATCGCCCAAATTCTGAAGCTGCTGGGTGATCCGACCCGGCTTACGATCATCAAACTGCTTCAACACAGGGAATGCTGCGTATGCGAGCTGGTCGAAATTTTTGAAGTGAGCCAGCCTGCGATCAGCCAGCATCTAAGGAAATTAAAGGACGCGGGGCTTTTAAAGGAAAGAAAGGCAGGGCAGTGGGTCCACTACGCTTGGAATCCCGAAAGCAGGCATCATGCGCTTATAGCGGACATCATGGACCATGTGCCGGCTCAAGACCAGGAATTCAAGGCGTTGGAAGATCAAGGGATCACGCCTAATTGTCGTTAATTGGAGGGTATACTTTTGCTATCAGTCATTCTAGCCGTCATCATTTTTCTCATCACGCTTACGTTTGTCATTTGGCAGCCCAAAAATCTGTCCATCGGCTGGTCGGCCTGCGGCGGGGCGGTTTTGGCGCTGCTTTTTGGCGTAGTCACGTTCGGGGACGTGTGGGACGTCACACAGATCGTCTGGAACGCGACGCTGACGTTTATCGCGATCATCATTATTTCGCTGGTTCTGGACAGCATCGGCTTTTTCGAATGGGCTGCGTTGCATATGGCGCGGGCCGCCCGCGGCAACGGCATTCGGATGTTCGTATACGTGACCGTTCTCGGAGCCGTCGTATCGGCATTTTTCGCCAACGACGGAGCGGCCCTGATCCTTACGCCGATCGTGCTTGCGATGGTCCGGGCGCTTCGTTTCGACGAGAAAAAAGTGTTTCCGTTTATCATCGCCTGCGGCTTCATTGCGGATACGACCTCGTTGCCGCTTGTCGTCAGCAATCTGGTCAATATCGTGTCGGCGGATTTTTTCGGAATCACGTTTATGGAATATGCCGGCCGCATGATCGTACCGGACCTGTTTGCGCTGGGCGCCAGCATGCTGGTGCTGTATTTGTTTTTCCGGAGAAGCATCCCCAAGAAGTATGATTTGGCTTACGTAAAAACGCCTTCCGACGCGATCAAGGATCCGGTGATGTTCCGATGGTCGTGGATCGTTCTCGGCGTGCTGCTCGTCGGTTATTTTGTCAGCGAATTTTTGGACATGCCGGTATGCATCATTGCGGGAATCATTGCGGTATTCTTTTTGCTGATGGCGCGGAAAAGCCCGATGGTTCCCGTAAAGGACGTCATCAAAGGGGCGCCGTGGGCCATCGTGTTTTTTTCGATCGGGATGTACGTCGTCGTTTACGGGCTAAGAAACGCCGGGTTGACCGATTGGCTTGCCGAATTGATCCGGGCTGCGGCCAACCAAGGCATGTTTGTCTCGACGATCTCGATGGGATTCCTATCGGCATTCCTGTCCTCGGTGATGAACAATTTGCCGACGGTCATGATCGACGCGTTGGCCATCCATGCGGTTCATGCCACGGACGCGGTCAAAGAAGCGTTGGTATACGCAAACGTCATCGGTTCGGATCTCGGACCGAAAATCACGCCGATCGGCTCGCTGGCTACGCTGCTGTGGCTGCACGTGCTCGGCGCCAAAGGCGTTAAAATCTCTTGGGGGACCTACTTCAAAACGGGGATTATACTGACCATCCCGACGTTATTCATCACGCTTGTCGGGCTTTATTTGTGGTTGATGGCGGTTTAGCGGTCCAAACCATGACGGAAGCGGGCATCGGTATCTCGGGTCAAACCTCGAATGTTATCGATCCCGTACGTCTGAACGCTGGAAACATTCCCGCGGACGAAAAAAAGGCAGAAAGACATTTGGAATTTAATATTCCCTTGAAGGAATATTCCCGTTATGATACATTAAATTCAGAGAATGTTGCAAAGAAAGGAAGCGGGTTCAGTGAACAACACGAATGTATTCAGCGCACTGGCCGAACCCAACCGGTTTCAAATCGTCGAACTGCTCCGGCGCGGCCCCTTAACCGTCGGGGAGATCAGCGAACGTCTTGCCATTCGGCAGCCGCAAGCCTCGAAGCATCTCCGCGTACTTCTTGAAGCGGGGGTCGTCGAAGTCCATGCGGAAGCGAACCGCCGGTTTTACGGTTTGCGCCGGGAGCCCTTTCAAGAGATGGAGGATTGGCTGAAATCGATCACCGAGGTTTGGGAGGAACGGTTGGATCGGCTGGAGCAATATTTGCAGGTTATGAAAGAGAATCAGAAACAACGTCCCGAATAGGGAAAACCTGGGGCGATGGAGGATTGGGCTAACGGGGTGGAAACGGAGCACACCTACAGGACCGGGAAATCTTATTCAACCGTACTTTTGATGCGCCGCGCGAAATTGGTGTGGCAGGCATGGACGGAAACCGGGCATCTGGTTCGCTGGTGGGGGCCCTGTCACGTTGGCCCGGTCGACTTCATTTTTTGAAAGGATGTAGGGAAATGCAGCATTTGCACGGTTCCGAGCTTTCGGATGACCTTTTCGAACTCTTAAACGGCGAACATCTCGAACGGAAACAGCATGAAGCGATGTTTTTGATGACCGTAACCGAAGACGGATGGCCGCACAACGCCATGGTCAGCGTCGGCGAAATCGTCGCCCTGGATAAAAAAACGCTGCGGATCGCATTGTGGCCGGGAACGAACACGACCCAAAATTGCATACGAAGCGGCAAAGCCGTTCTCGTCGCCGTCTATAAAGGCAAGGTGAATTACGTAAGGCTTTCGCTTCATCGCATCGGCATATTGGAAGGCGCTAAACATCCGTTGGAACGGTTTTCGGCCGCCGTCGAATCGTTTAAAGAGGATCAGGCCAAATATGCGGACATTACCTCGGGCATTCAAATCCGGTTGAAGCATGAAGGCGAAGTGCTCGAGCGTTGGAGCGAAACGGTAAAGGAAACCAAGCGTTAAGCGGGCCGTCCCGCAAGCGCCAAGGCATTCGACAGGGAAATTTGAACCACCCGCGCGAAAAATTCAAAAAACATATTTACCTTCAAACGATTTTTTTATATTATTAACGTAATATCTAATGAAGCGTCATATCAAATGCGATGAAGAGAAGAGTAGATAAGCCGATTCTTTCCCAGAGAGCTCCGTCCGCTGAAAAGGAGCAAAGAAGCGTTTATTGAACAAAGCCTCCGAGCAGCACATTGGAACCGCAAGCCGCGGGGATAGTGTGCCAGGTGCTCCTGTTACAGAGCTAGAGTATATGCATGGTTTGCATGCCGTACTTGAAGAGGCCAATATGGCGACATATTGGCGAATTTGGGGTGGTACCACGAGTGTTCAAATCTCGTCCCTAAGACTACGGTCTTGGGGGTGGGATTTTTTATTGTATCAAGCATTCATATAGGTCATGTACGCCATGTACGCGGCAAAGATGCATTGAATAGTTATTGAGTAAGGGAATTTCGCAACAATACGAGTCCGGTACACGGACGATCCAAACAAACCTGAAGCCAGATGACACAATCGAAAGGAATTGAAAACTTATGTCTGAAAAACTTAAAGCGGGTATTGTCGGAGGAACGGGAATGGTTGGCCAGCGTTTTGTGCAGCTGCTGGATCAACATCCTTGGTTTGAAGTGACTGCGATTGCGGCGAGCAAAAACTCGGCGGGCAAAACGTACGAGGAATCCGTGCAGGGCAGATGGAAAATGGCCGGTCCCATTCCGGAGCCGGTCAAAACCATCGTCGTGCAGGATGCATCGCAGGTGGAGGAATTCGCTTCGCAGGTCGATTTTATTTTCTGCGCGGTGGATATGAGCAAGGATCAAATCAAAGCGCTGGAGGAAGCCTACGCCAAGACGGGAACTCCGGTCATTTCCAACAACTCGGCCCATCGCTGGACGCCTGACGTTCCGATGGTCATTCCGGAGATCAACCCGGACCATATCGGCGTGATTGAAGCGCAAAGAAAACGTCTGGGCACCAAAACGGGGTTTATCGCGGTAAAACCGAACTGCTCCATTCAGAGCTACGTGCCGGCGCTTCATGCCTTGCTTGACTTCAAACCGGAAAAAGTGGTCGCATCGACGTATCAAGCCATCTCCGGCGCAGGCAAAAACTTTACCGATTGGCCGGAAATGCTCGACAACGTGATCCCTTACATCGGGGGCGAAGAGGAAAAAAGCGAGCAGGAGCCGCTGCGCATTTGGGGCAGCCTTCAAAACGGCGAAATCGTCAAGGCAAGCTCGCCGCTCATTACGACCCAATGTATCCGCGTTCCGGTCACGGACGGACATTTGGCCACCGTCTTCGTCTCCTTTGAAAACAAACCGTCCAAAGAGGAGATCATCACGCGCTGGCGCGAGTTCAAAGGCCGTCCGCAGGAGCTTGGCCTCCCGAGCGCGCCGCAGCAGTTCATCACGTATTTTGAAGAAGAAAACCGTCCGCAGACGAAGTTGGACCGCGACATCGAACGCGGCATGGGCG
>Ga0180220_1000685_pt1 | contig 32080 bp, 32 predicted proteins | sample eDN5th37CBELigBY_FD_151335 | JGI IMG/M metagenome (GOLD analysis project Ga0180220, IMG submission 151335) | Enriched backyard soil microbial communities from Emeryville, California, USA - eDNA 5th pass 37_C BE-Lig BY (version 2) (version 2) | ecosystem: Environmental > Terrestrial > Soil >... | reverse complement strand
CTGCCACGAGTGGCAGGATGGACACCGTTCGCACGAATCCTGCCACGTCAGCACCGGAGGTACTCATGAAGACGGTCGCCTGCATCGTCACCGAGGGTTTCGCGCCGTTCGAGTTCGGCGTCGCGTGCGAGGCCTTCGGTCTCGACCGGTCCGACGACGGCATTCCGAACTTCGACTTCCGCATCGTGACGCCCGACCCCGGTGCCGTCTCGTCGAAGATGGGCTTCTCGATCAACGTCGAGAACGACCTGTCGTTCGCGTACGAGGCCGACCTCGTGGTGGTGTCGCCGACGCCTCGCCAGTACTGGAGTCGCATCGACGAGCGCGTGCTCGACGTCGTGCGCGACGCGGTGGCCCGCGACGCGTGGGTGCTGAGCGTCTGCAGCGGCTCATTCGTGCTCGCCGCCGCCGGCGTGCTCGACGGCCTGCGCGCCACGACGCACTGGATGTACGCGAAGGCCATGGCCGAGATGTACCCGAAGATCGAGGTCGACCCCGACGTGCTGTACGTGCAGGACGGGCACATCATCACGAGCGCAGGCACCGCCGCGGGCCTCGATGCGTGCCTGCACCTGCTGCGCCAGGAGCTCGGCGCCGAGATGGCGAACCGCATCGCGCGCCGCATGGTCGTCCCGCCGCAGCGCGACGGCGGGCAGGCGCAGTTCATCGTGAAGCCGCTGCCCGAGGTGCAGTCCCTGTCACTCGCGCCGGTCACAGACTGGATGCTCGAGAACCTGCGCCTCGACCTCACCGTCGACCAGCTCGCCGCGAAGGCGCACATGTCGCCGCGCACGTTCGCCCGGCGGTTCAAGGCCGACTACGGTGCGACTCCCGCCGCGTGGCTCGCGCGCCAGCGCATCATCCACGCGCAGCGTCTGCTCGAGCAGACCGACCTCGGCCTCGACCGCATCGCGTACGAGAGCGGCTTCGGCTCGGCGGCGGTCCTCCGCCAGAACTTCTCGCGCGTGCTCGGCATCACTCCGACCGCGTACCGCGCGCGGTTCTGCTGCACGCGCGACGACATGAAGACGGATGCGGCGGCCCCGGCATCCGTCGCGGAGAAGGAGCTCGAGCCCGTCGCCTGACGGCCGTTCCCGGTTTTGGGGCGGCATACCGGGCCCTGGGTGTATTTCTTCCGCCCCGAGGCCGGTTTCGCGCCCCGAATCCACCGGAGGCTCCCCGCTGCACATTGATCTCGGTGTGGGTGGCTGGTAAACTTGAGTCAGATCGACTCAAGTTTGGAGTCCCGCAGATTTCAGGAGCCACATGAACGCCACTCAGATGCCCGGGCAGGAGGAGTCCCAGAGCGCCCTCGAGCAGTTCGGGATCAACCTCACCGACCGCGCCCGACAGGGCAAACTCGATCCGGTGATCGGCCGCGACGCCGAGATCCGCCGCGTCAGCCAGGTGCTCACGCGACGCACGAAGAACAACCCCGTGCTCATCGGCGAGCCCGGCGTCGGCAAGACGGCCGTCGTCGAGGGTCTCGCGCAGCGCATCGTCGCGGGCGACGTCGCCGAAAGCCTCAAAGACAAGGAGCTCGTCGCCCTCGACATCTCCGCGCTCGTCGCCGGCGCGATGTACCGCGGCCAGTTCGAGGAGCGGCTGAAGAGCGTCCTGAAGGAGATCACCGAGTCCGAGGGGCGCATCATCACGTTCATCGACGAACTGCACGTGCTCATGGGTGCGGGCGGCGGCGAGGGCTCGGTCGCGGCGTCGAACATGCTCAAGCCGATGCTCGCGCGGGGCGAGCTGCGCATGATCGGCGCGACCACGCTCAACGAGTACCGCGAGTTCATCGAGAAGGACGCGGCCCTCGAGCGTCGGTTCCAGCAGGTGTACGTCGGCGAGCCGAGCGTCGAAGACACGATCGCGATCCTGCGCGGCCTCAAGGAGCGGTACGAGGCGCACCACAAGGTCGCCATCGCCGACGGCGCGCTCGTCGCGGCGGCGTCCCTCTCGCACCGCTACATCCCGAGCCGTCAGCTCCCCGACAAGGCGATCGACCTCATCGACGAGGCCGCGTCGCGTCTGCGCATGGAGATCGACTCGGCGCCGCTCGAGATCGACGAGCTGCGCCGGTACGTCGACCGCCTGAAGCTCGAGGAACTCGCCCTCAAGAAGGAGAAGGACGACGCCTCGAAGGAGCGGCTCGCCGCGCTGCGCGAGCAGCTCGCCGAGGAGCAGAAGCGTCTCGACGAACTCCAGGCGCGGTGGGAACGCGAGCGCTCGAACCTCAACCGGGTCGGCGACCTCAAGACGGCGCTCGACGCGGCGCGCATCGAGGCTGAGCGCGCGCAGCGCGAGGGCGACCTCGAGAAGGCGTCGCGATTGCTGTACGCCGAGATCCCGGCGCTCGAGCGCCAGCTCGTGGAGGCCGAGCGCGCCGAGGGCGACACCGGTGAGCGAATGGTCAACGACCAGGTCACCGAGGAAGACATCGCGGCGGTGATCTCCGCGTGGACCGGCATTCCGGTCGGCCGGCTCATGCAGGGCGAGACCGAGAAGCTGCTGCACCTCGAGGCCGAGCTGGGCAAGCGCCTGATCGGCCAGAAGGAGGCCGTGAAGGCCGTGTCGGATGCCGTGCGCCGCAGCCGCGCGGGCATCAGCGACCCCAACCGCCCGACGGGCTCGTTCCTGTTCCTCGGTCCGACCGGTGTGGGCAAGACGGAGCTCGCGAAGGCGCTCGCCGAGTTCCTGTTCGACGACGAGCACGCCATGGTGCGCATCGACATGTCGGAGTACGGCGAGAAGCACACCGTCTCGCGGCTCGTCGGCGCCCCTCCGGGCTACATCGGCTACGAGCAGGGCGGTCAGCTGACCGAGGCCGTGCGCCGGCGCCCGTACAGCGTCGTGCTGCTCGACGAGGTCGAGAAGGCCCATCCCGAGGTCTTCGACGTGCTGCTGCAGGTCATGGACGACGGGCGCCTCACCGACGGCCAGGGCCGCACGGTCGACTTCAAGAACGTCATCCTGATCCTCACGTCGAACCTCGGCTCGCCGATCCTCATCGACCCGACGCTCTCGTTCGACGAGAAGCGCGAACAGGTGCAGGGCCTCGTGCGCCAGGCGTTCAAGCCCGAGTTCGTGAACCGCCTCGACGACATCGTCATCTTCCAGGCGCTCACGCAGGACGACCTCGCCCAGATCGTGGAGCTGGCGGTCGACAACCTGCAGCGCCGCCTGAAGGACCGTCGCCTGACGCTCGCGGTGACCCCGGATGCCCGCGCCTGGCTCGCCGAGCGCGGCTACGACCCCGTGTTCGGCGCCCGCCCGCTCCGCCGCCTCATCCAGTCCGAGATCCAGGACCGCCTCGCGATGGCGCTCCTGTCGGGCGGTGTGCGCGACGGCGACGTCGTGCGGGTGGACGTCGCGGCCGACGGCTCGCAGCTCGTGCTCACGAGCGAGGGGCCGGCCGGGGCATCCGGGCCGACCGTCGACGACGACGAGGTGATCGAGGCGGAGCTGCTCGAGGACTGAGCTTTCGCCGGGTGAGGGGATTCCGCCGAACGAGGGCGGATTCCCGCCGATCTCCCTCGGCTGGAGGGATCCCCTCGTCTCGAGTCCTGACGCGCGGCATCCGGGTCGCCATAATCAGGGCATGGCCGAGGAGATCCACCGTCCTGCCCCCATTCATGTGCCCGATGCAGACCTCGAGGATCTGCGCGAGCGCCTTCACCGCACCCGGTGGCCCGACCCGCTCCCGGCGGAGCCGTGGGAGGCAGGCGTCGACCTCGCCGCGTTGCGCGAGCTATGCCGCGTGTGGGCCGACGAGTACGACTGGCGCCGGCACGAGGGATGGCTGAATGCCCTCGACCCGGTGCTGATCCCCGTCGACGGGGTCGAGTTGCACGTCTTCCGGGCCTGGTCGGGGCGCGAGGGCGCCATCCCCCTGCTGCTCACGCACGGGTGGCCGGGCTCGGTGGCCGAGTTCCGCTACGTCATCGAGCCGCTCGTCGACCCGGTTCCTGGGCGCCCTGCGTTCGACCTCGTCATGCCGTCGCTGCCGGGCTTCGGATTCGGTGGCAAGCCGGCCGAGCCGGGGTGGGGTCCCACACGGATCTCGAACGCGCTCCATGCGCTCATGACCGAGGAGCTCGGCTACGAGCGGTACGGCGTGGCCGGAGGCGACTGGGGCGCGATCGTCGGCTCGCGCCTCGCGCAGCTGCACGCGGCATTCGTCATCGGGTTCCACACGAACCTTCCGCTGCTGAGCAACCATCGCCAGTCGTGGTGGGAGGACGACCCGACCGAGCGCGAGCGCGCCGCCCTGGATCGCTGGAACGCGATGGATGCGACCGGCCGCGCGTACGCGGCGATCCAGTCCACGAAGCCGCAGTCGCTCACGGTCGGGCAGACCGATTCGCCCGCGGGGCTCGCGGCGTGGGTACTCGAGAAGTTCGAGGCGTGGAGCGACGGCGGACTGAGCGTGTTCCACGCCGACGACCTGCTCACGAACCTCATGTTCTACTGGGCGCCGCGCTCGGCGGCGTCGTCGGCGATGATCTACTTCGAGTCGCGCCTCGACCCCGAAGGTCGCGTGCACCCGATGCCCGACGTTCCGACAGGCGTCGCGGCGTTCCCCGGCGAGATCAACCCCGTCTCGCGTCGGTGGGTCGAGCCGCACTACCGCCTCGTGCACTACTCCGAGCCGCCGCGCGGCGGCCACTTCGCGGCGCTCGAGCAGCCCGACCTGTACGCGGCCGACGTCGCGGAGTTCTTCGGGTCGCTGCCGCGCTGACTCGATCGGCCCCGGGCTCGCGTGCCCTCACGCGAGCACGCGGCCGAGCTTGTCGGGGTTGCGCACGAGATAGATCGCGGTCACGAGTCCGCCGTCGACGACGAGCGTCGCGGTGGAATCGACGCCGTCCGGGCCGGTCATGATGATCGCCGGCTCACCGTTGACCTCGCCGAGCCGCAACTCCGGCGGGGCATCCGGCCGTTGCATCACGCCGAGGCCGAAACGCAGCACCTTCTCGACCCCGTAGATCGGCCTGAGGGCCGCGCGCCGCTTGCCGCCGCCGTCCGTGATGAGCACGACATCCGGCGACAGCAGCCGCACGACGTCTTCGATCGATCCACCGGCAGCCGCCGCGAGGAACCGCTCGGTCACCTCGCGGTGGGTCGAGCGATCCACCGGATGCCGCGGCGCTCGCTCCCGCACATGCTCACGCGCCCGGTGCACGAGCTGCCGAGCGGCCTCGGGCGTGCGGCCGAGCGCGGATGCGACCTCGTCGAAGGGGAGGCCGAACACTTCGCGGAGCACGAACGCCGCCCGCTCGGGCGGTGACAGGGACTCGAGCACGACGAGCATGGCGAGCGAGACCAACTCCGCGAGATCCGCCGCATCCGCCGGGTCGCCGGTCGCGCGCGAGCCGAGCACGGTGACATCGCCGACCGGCTCGGGAAGCCACGGGCCGACGTAGTCCTCGCGCAGCCGCGCCTGGTGCCGCGCCGCGTTCAGTGCCTGCCGGCTGGCGGCGCGCAGGAGGTACGCGCGGGGGTTGCGCACGTTCGCGAGGTCGACCTCGGCCCAGCGCAGCCACGTCTCCTGCACGGCGTCCTCCGCGGCGGCGAGGCTCCCGAGAATCCGGTAGGCCGCGCCGGTCATCGCCCGCCGATGCTCGGCGAAGAGGTGGGCGTGCTCGTCGTCAGCCACGGGCGGCTCCGACGGCATCCGTGGCCATGGCGGCGGGGAGTTCGCACTGATCCTTGAATCCCTGGCTCGTGAGCCCCATGGCGGCGTTCGTTCGCGAACGCTGGTTCTCGAGCGAGATGAGAGCGGTCAGCTCGACGACCTGGGCGTCGGTGAGCTCGGCGCGCAGGCGTTCCACGAGCTCGTCGGTGACGGTCGGAGGCGTCGCGGTCATGGCGTCAGCGTATTCCAGCACCGCCCGCTCGAGCGGCGTGAACACCGTGCTCGACTGCCAGTCGGGCACGGCGCGGAGCTTGACCGGGTCGACGCCGCGGTGGTGGTACTCCCAGTAGCCGAAGTCCATGCACCACGTGCATCCGATCACGGCGGCCGTGCGCATGACCGCGAGTGCTTGCAGTGCTGGATCGGTCTTGCGCCAGCGACCCGCGCCGAGCTCGGTGGCGTACATCGTGTACAGGACAGCGGGGTGGTGCGCGGCGACGAGCCCGGGGTCGATGACCTTGCCGAATCGACGGCGGCTCATCGCGCGCAGCGCGCGGGCGTGCAGGCTGCGGGCGTGGTCGAGCGGGATGCGGGCCATGATTCCTCCTGATGTGTGGTCTCACTGGGAAGACACCCCTCGCACCGCGATTCGTGACACGGATGCGTGAGAGCATCGAGCGTGCGCACCGTCCGGGCTCTGTGGGGATCGTCGCATCCCGGGCCGACGCTCGTCGTGACGGCGCTGTCGGTCGCGCTCGGCATCGCGGTCGGCCTCGCGCCGTGGCGCCTCGTCCTGCTCGTGCTCGCGGTGTTCGCGGGGCAGCTCGCGGTGGGCATCTCGAACGACGCGCTCGACCTCGCGCGCGACCGCGCGGTGGGCCGCGCCGACAAGCCCCTCGCTCGCGGAGAGGCGACGGCGACGGCGGCGTGGGTGGCGGCATCCGGCTTGCTCATCGTCTCACTCGCGCTGTCGGCGGCATTGGGGTGGCGGATGCTGGCCGCCCACGCCCTCGCGCTCGGATCCGCCGGGGCGTACAACGCCGGGCTGAAGTCGACGCCCTTCTCGGTCGTGCCGTTCATCGTGAGCTTCGGACTCTTCCCGTCGTTCGCTCCCCTGTCGGCGCCCGATCCGGCCTTCGCCGCGGGGTGGGCATGGGTCGCGGGCGCCGCGCTCGGCGTCGCCGTGCACCTCACCAACGTGCTGCCCGACCTCGAGGACGATCGGGCGACCGGGGTGCGCGGACTCCCGCATCGCCTCGGCGCCCGCGCGTCGGCGGTCATCGCGGGCCTCGCGGTTGTGGGCGGCGCGCTCGCGGTGCTGCTCGGGCCGGTCGGCGCAGACCTCGGTGCCGTGTCGGTGCTCTCGTGGGTGTTCTTCGCGGTCGTGGCGCTGTGCGCGGCCGCGACGGTCGTGTGGGCGCTTGCGGGGCATCCGGGTCGCGGGCTGTTCCGGCTCGTCATGGGCTCATCGCTGCTGCTCGCGGTGCAGCTCGTCGCGGCGGGCGGGGCGCTCGCGGCGTAGCTCCTCGTGCCGAGTGCACGACTTGCCGTCGAGTGCACGGCTTCTCCGCGTCGCGAGGTCGTGCGTTCGACGGCAACCCGTGCGCTCGGCGGGGAGGCGGGGAGGGAGCAGCAGCGGGGCGGGCTACGCCGAGCGGTCGAAGCCCATCGCGTACGCGTGCGCGAACAGGCGGGCCGGCCCCCGGGAGAGCATCGCGCGGAGCGCGAGCCTGCGCGCGCGATCGAGCACGGCGGGGAGCGGTCGCCCGAGGGACGTGTTCATGGTGGCGAGGGCACCTGCGGTGCGTGCGGATGCCACGCGCTCGCGCTCCCATCGGCGAAGCTCCGCGTCGGGGGCCTCGCCCGAGCGCACCCACGTCTCGAGGAGCGGTGCGAGGGTCGCGGCGTCGAGCAGACCGAGGTTGAGGCCCTGTCCGCCGATCGGGCTCACCTCGTGGGCGGCGTCGCCGATCACGAGGATGCGTCCGTTGCGCAGTCGTGGTGCGATCGCCCGCCGCACCCCGAACGCGGTCGCGTGCTCGACGTGCTCGGCGGCCGCGCCTTCCCCTCGAGCGATGATCGCGGTGCGCAGGCGCGCGAGCTGCGCGCCGGGGTCGTCGGGGGCATCCGGCTGGTCCCACGCGACGAACCGGCGGCCGCCGTCGGGCAGCGGGAACGACTCGAGCACCCCGCGGCGGTCGAGATGCACGACGGCGACGCCGTCGTCAGGGTGGGGGCCGGTTGCGGCATCCGTCATGAGGTATCGATCGCGGTACTCGCGGGTGGGCACCGCGCCAGGGCGGTATGCGAGGTCGCGCCCGGACGAGCCCGTCGCGACGACGACGATCCGTGCGGTGAGCTCGATCGGTCGACCGCCGACGGCCGCGCGTACGCGCACCGCGCCGTCACGCGGCGCGATCGAGGTCACGCGTGCGCCGCGCAACGGCTCCGGCGCACCTTCGGCGAGCACCTCCTCGGTCTTCGCCTGGGGCAGCGTCGCGACGAAGGGGAACCGGCGCGAGAGCTCGTCGAACCGCACGACGCCGAGCACGCGACCGTCGGAACGTGCTTCGCCGCGCGTGACGCGCACCGCGTGCGCGAGCAGTCGCTCGGTGACACCCGACGGCTCGAGCGCCGCGAGCACGGGTGAGTGCACGCCGATCGCGCGCGAGCCCGCGCCGGCCGTCGGTCGCTTCTCGTACACCTCGACGTCGACACCGCGCCGTGAGAGGTCGCTCGCGAGCAGCATGCCCACGGGACCGGCGCCGACGACGAGCACGTCAGGCATCGCCGGCACTCCCCTCGGCGACCGCGAGCAGCCGGAACGCGACCGGCGCCTCGATGCGCCACGTCGCGGGTTCCTCCCGGTCGAGTGCGTGCCGCAGCTCGTCGCGCGTGAAGCTGCGGCGGATCGAGCGGAGCCCGTCCGTACGCAGGAACGTTCCCGGGGCGAACGGTGTGATGCCGATCGCGTACAGCGCGTATGCGCGGCGGCTCCGCGCGATGTCGGAGTGGAGGACGATGCCCCTCGAGAGTGCGCGCGTGCGCGCGAGGAAGGCCGCGGCATCCGCCCCGATGTGATGCAGCACGTGGTTCGAGATCACGGCGTCGAAGACCTCTCCCCGATCGAGCAGGGTTTCCGCGTCGGCGCATGCGAACGACACGTTCGCCGGTGCGTTTCGGGCCACCGCGACCTCGTGCCCCCGCGGATCGGGCTCGGCGCCGACCCACTCCACGGCGAGCCCGTCGCGCCCCGCGAGCTGCGCGAGGCGCACGAGCAGGTCGCCGCCGCCCGACCCCAGGTCCAGCACGCGCGCGGGGCGCCCGAGGGCCGCGAGGTGCGGCTCGAGCCGCGTGCGATAGACCGCGCCCCACCCCGACACGATCCGGTTGACGGTCTCGAAGCGGCGCAGCGTCGCGCGGAGTCGCTCAGCGTCGCACGCGGGGTCGTCCATGAGCTCCTCGAGCTCGACCGCGCGCACGGCGAGCGTCATGCCGGCACTCCCGGCGCAGCCACCGCCGCGAGGTCCTCGACGTCCAGGTCGGCGTCGGCCGCGCGCGGCATCCGTCTCGTCATGAGCGCCGACTCGACGGTGAGCCCGGGACCGAACGCGAGCCCCGCGACCGTCGCCCCCTCGCCCACGGCCGCATCGTGCAGCAGCGCACGCAGGATGAACAGCACCGTCGCGCTCGACATGTTCCCGTAGTCGCGCAGCACGGAGCGCGACGCCGCGAGCGACGCGGGGTCGAGCTCGAGCCCCGCCTCGACGCGGTCGAGCACGCTTCGCCCGCCCGGATGCACCGCCCACGCGTCCGGCGTCGGACTTCCCGCCAGGAACCGGTCGACCGCCCCGCGGATCTCGCGCCCGATGATGCGCGGCACCTCGGCCGACAGCACCATCTCGAAGCCGTGGTCGCCGATGCGCCACACCATGTCGTCCTCGCCCTCGGACGTGAGCGCCGTCGCGAACTCTTCGAACTCGAGCCCGCCGCCGTTCCCGATGTCGTCGACCCCGGTCACGATCGCGGCGGCCGCTCCGTCGGCGAAGACGGATGCCGCGACGATCTGCTGCGGGTCGGTGGAGGTCGTGAGGTGCAGCGAGCACAGCTCCGCGCACACGACGAGCACCACGGCATCCGGCTGCGCCGCGGAGATCCGCGCCGCGAGGCGAAGCGCCGGCAGCGCGGCCGCGCATCCGATGAACCCGAGGTGATAGCGCTCGACAGTGGGCCGGAGTCCGAGGTCGCGCACGAGGCGGTAGTCCGGGCCGGGCGCGAAGAACCCGGTGCACGACACCGTGACGACATGGGTGATCGCGGATGCGTCGGCCGAGGCATCCGTCATCGCCGCCCTCGCCGCCTCGGCGTACAGCGGCGGTGCGAGCTCGACGTACGCGTCATTCCGTGCGCCGGTGGTCGGCATCCGCAGCACACCGTCCGGCCCGAGGAATCGTGGACCGGTCCCCGAGCGGAAGCCGTCGCCGAGCTCGGCGATCACCGTATGGCGCGTCTCGATCGCGGCCGCGTCGAAGGCGGCACGGATGCGCCGCTGCGCGAGGCGGTCGGCGCCGGGCTGCGCCGCGAAGAGCTCGCGCACCCGCTCCTGCGTCACGCGCGTCGCGGGGACGGCCGTTCCGACCGAGACGATGCGAGGGGCCATGCGCCTACACAACCATTTCACGCGGGTTCGTGGGGGTGGCTTGCGAGATTCGCACGTGGAGCGTAGAAGCGATCGCGCACCTGTGCCCCTCCGTCAGCGCGGGTGGTGCTCGGCGAGGAACGACTCGATGCGGGCCTCGAAGTCCCGCCGCACCGCGGGATCGCCCCACCAGATGAGGTGGCCGAACTGGTCGACCGCGACGAGCTCCGAGCGCGGGAGCTTCTCCTCGGCGTTCACCGAGTTCGCGAACCCGATGTCGCCGTCGCGGCTGCCCACGATGAGCGCGGGCGCCCTGACGCTCGAGAACGGCAGCTCGCCGAGCTCCTGCTGCACCCGCACGTCGTTCATCAACCCGTCGAACCGGGGGAGCGCCGGCACCATCGCGTCCATCATTGCGAGAACCTCCCGTCTCTGTGCGGGATCGCGCAGCACCTCGTCGATGAGCTTCTTGCCGGTCTCGGGGTCGTAGGTGGTCGAGGTCTTCACGAAGTCGCGCATGCTGAGCGCGGGCATGAGGTGCATCGCACGGTTGATGAGGAAGGAGGCGACGTTCTGGAACCGCCGAGTCATCACGAGGCGTCCGAGCGGGCTGTCGAGCTGATCCTCGGAGAGCTCGGTGCGCTGCGAGACCGCCGACAGCAGGACGAGGGCGGTCGTGCGATCCGGGTGCCGCGCCGCGAACTGGATCGCCGCGGGACCGCCCGCCGACACGCCGACGACCGCGACGCGATCGATGCGCAGCACGTCGAGCAGTGCGGCCGCGAGGTCGGCTTGCTGCTCGGGCGAGCCGCCGTTCTTGATGGGCGTTCCGAGGTATCCGGGTCGATCGGGCGTCAGCACGCGGTAGCCGGCCCGCACGAGGTGCTCGAGGAAGAACCATCCGTTGTGCCCGACGCTCCCGCCGTGGAAGTGGAGCACGACCGGCCCGTCGCCGCGCTGGCTGTACTCGACGCGACCGAGCGGGGTCGAGACGATCCAGCTGTCGCGCGAGGCGCGCTCGGTCACGGCCTTCAGCCAACGCCGATACGACGCCCACAGAAGAACCCAGAGCAACCCGATCGCCGCCACGATGCCGGCGACCCACCAGAACCAGGTCACAAGCCCAAGGTACGGTCGCGACTCCCAGCCGGGCAACGGCACGGGCGAACGGATGCCCCGCCCGGTCTACCGCTTGCCTTCGTCCGCCTCCGTGTGTTCGGCGTGCGCATCGGGCAGGTCGCGCATCGTCCAGAAGGGCCCGATCACGACGAACAGGCCGGCGAGCAGTTCGCCGGTCGCGGCGATCCAGATCGTCGGGACGGTGCCGAGCCACGTGCCGAGTGCACCGGCGATGAGCGCCGCGATCGGCATGACGCCCCACACGATGAACCGCACCGACGCGTTCATGCGTCCCAGCAGTCGGGGTGGGGTGATGCGCTGTCGGAACGTCACCTGCGTGATGTTGTACAGCAGCACCGTGAAGCTCATCAGGAACATCTGGATGACCAGCAGCGGGAACGCCAGCGCCGGGAAGAGCGACACCATCGGCAGCAGGAACGGCGCGATCGAGAAGACGATCCCGCTGACGGGGATCGCGCGAGCCTCGCCGATGCGCGCGACGATGCGCGGGGTGGCGATCGCGCCGAGGAGTCCGCCGACCGCCGACAGCGAGAATACGATGCCGAGCGCCTGCGGCGTGAGGCCGAGCTCGCGCAGCACGAAGATCGGGTACAGCGTCATCGCGATCGTGCCGAAGAAGTTCGCCGTGCCGGTCGTCAGCACGATGCGGCGCAGCAACGGGTTGCCGAACACCCAGCCCAGGCCCTCGCCGATCTCCTTGACCAGGGGGCCGTGGTCTTCCGGCTTGCGCAGCCGTTCGTGGTCGCGCGTGAACAGGAGTGCGAAGAACGACGCGATGTAGGTGCCCACCGTGAAGAGGATCGCGAGGGGTGCGGCGAGCACCCCCACGAGCCATCCGCCGACCGCCGGACCCGCCAGTCCCGCGAGCTGCTCGGTCGACTGCAGCTTGCCGTTGGCCTCGGCGATCTGGTCGGACCGCACGAGCGAGGGCACGATGCTCTGGTTCGACACGTCGAAGAACACGGTCGCGACGCCCATGACGAGCATCACGGCGTAGAGGTGCCACATCTCGAGCATGCCGAGCACCGCGAGTACGGGGAGGGTCGCGAGCGCGAGCGCGCGCACGGCATCCGCCGTGATCATGACGTGCCGCTTCCGCATGCGGTCGATCCAGGCGCCGGCCGGAAGCCCGACGACGAGGAACGCCGCCATCTGCGCCGCGCCGAGCACACCGACCTGCCATTCCGTCGCGTTGAGCAGGAGCACCGCGAGCACGGGGATGGCGAGCTCGGTGATCTGCGCACCGAACTGGCTGAGCGCCTGGCCCGTCCACATGGTGAGGAAGTTGCCGTCTCGCCACAGCGACCTCTTGCGGGCGGCCTCCCGCGCGGCGGGGCGCTGCGCCTCCTGGTCGGCGAGCACGGCCTCGTCGGCGCCGGCCCGCGAGGTGACCGTCGACGCCTCCGCCCGCGCTTCCGCGAGCACTCCCTCGTCGAGGGTGAGGCTGTCGGCGTGACGCGCGCGATCGTCGTTCGACGCGGGCTCGGGATCGACCGGTTGGGACATGTCAATCAGTGTGCGCGTCCGATTGAGAAAAGTCAATCACCACCCTAGGCTGATGCCGTGGTCCAATATCGCGAGGAGCGCTTGGAGTTGCATCCGGGGGATGCCGAAGCCGAAGCGCGCATGCGTGCCCTGAGCTCTCCGCTGCGGCTGCGGGTGCTGCGACTGTGCGCGTTCGAGGCCCGCACCAACAAGGAACTGGCCGAACTCCTCGGCGTGAATCCCGGCACGATGCTCCACCACGTGCGCACGCTCGTGCAGACCGGCTACCTCGCGCCCGAGCCCGAGCGTACGGGCGCGCAGGGCGCGCGCGAGGTGCCCTACCGCGCGACCGGCCTGTCGTGGCGCACGTCGATGCCCGAGGGGTCGAACGCCCTCGTCGAGGTCTTCCTCCAGCAGATCGAGGGTCTGCACCCCGACGACCTCGACATCACGTGGCTGGGCCTCAAGCTCAACGACGAGCACAAGGCCGAGCTCGAGCAGCGGCTGTACGACCTGGTGCAGGAGTTCAAAGAGCGCGGCCCGGATGCCGACGGCACGCCCTACTCGCTCTTCACGGCGCTGCACCCCGACCTCAACCCGCCGTCCGAGCGGGCGTGAGACGAGCGAGCCCTCGACAACGGCGCCCCGACGGAGGATCGTTGCGAGCGGGGGAGGCCAACCCGACGGAGGCCAGCATGTTCACTCCCGACAAGCCGTTCTCGAGCTTCGCGGTTCCCGACGTCGACGCCGCGGTCAGGTTCTACCGCGACACCCTGGGGATGACCGTGACCGTCTACGAGGAGATGGGCGGCGGATTCACGATCTCCCTGCCTCAGGGCGGCCATATCTTCGTCTACCCGAAGGAGGACCACGAGCCGGCCGTGTTCACGATCCTCAACTTCGACGTCGACGACGTGGAGGCGGCGGTCGATGACCTCAACGCGCGTGGCATCGTGACGAAGATCTACACCGACCCCGACTACGGAACCGACGAGAAGGGCATCTCGCGCGGGTTCGAAGGCGGCCCCGACATCGCATGGTTCCGCGACCCGGCGGGCAACGTCATCGCGGTCGGGCGAATGTCGCCCGACATGACAGGGCAATAGACGGCGGATGCCTCGCCCCCGGTGGACCGCGGGGCGAGGCATCCGGTCGCTGACCTGATCAGCCGTTGAGCGCCTCGGTCAGCTTGACGCGCGCGCCCATGCGCAGAAGCGAGTTCTGGTAGATGCGGGCGCCCACGAGGATCGCCGCGACGCACGTCGCCACGAGGATCACGAGCGACACGAGGGGCTCCCACCATTGCGCCTCACCGAGGAACAGTCGCATGGGCATGCCGACCGGCGCCGAGAAGGGCACGTACGACATGACGCCGAGCACGACCGGGTTGTCGTTGAAGAAGATCACCAGGAAGTACGGCGCCATGATGAGCATCGTGAGGGGCGTCGTGGTCGAGCCGATGTCCTCCTGACGCGACACCATCGAGGCCGCCGCCGCGAACAGCGACGCGAGCAGGATGAAGCCGAAGAAGAAGAACACCGCGAACCACGCGATCGGCACGCCGAGGCCCTGCAGGAGCTCCGTCTGGCCGGTGATCGTGAGCCCGATGATCGCGATCGCCGCGAGGATGAGGATCTGCGCCATCGCGAGGATCGTGTTGCCGATGACCTTGCCGGCCAGGAGAACGCGCACCGGGATCGCCGAGATGAGCAGCTCGACGACGCGCGTCTGCTTCTCCTCCACGACGCTCTGCGCGATCGTGCCGCCGAAGAGCGACGCCGCGAGCAGGAACACGATGCCGAAGCCGATCGCGGCGATGTAGCCGAGCGCGGCGTTGACGTCGTCGGGGTTGAGCAGCTCGACGGGCGGAACCTGCGCGAGCGTCAGGAGCAGCTGCGTCGGAGGCGAGGAGTCCGCGATCACGGTGAAGCCGAGCGGCGACGACGAGTCCGCGACGATCGCCGCGTCGACGTCACCCGTCTCGACGAGCGACTCGGCCGCCGAGCGGTCGGAGACCTCGGTCACGTCGAGGCCTTCCGTGTCGGAGACGTATTGCGTGGCATCCGCGGTCACCGCCACCGGCGTGCCCGACGACGACGCGGCCTGGAAGCCGCCCCAGATGACGAGCGCGAGCGCGCCGATGAACAGGATCGCGGTCGAGATGACGAAGGCCTTGCTGCGCAGCTTCGAGCCGATCTCGCGCTCGGCGACGAGCCACACGCCCTGCGCGGTGCTCAGGCCGGTGCTGGGTGCGGGGGTGATCGTGCTCACTGGATGACCTCCTTGAAGATCTGGGCGAGGGTCGGATGCTGCGGCGCGAAGCTCGCGACATCACCCTGCGCGACCGCCCGGCGCAGCACGCGCTGGGCCGTCTCGTCGCTGTCGGCGTCGAACACCGCGTAGCCGCCGTCGAAGTCGAGCACCTCGACGCCCGGCTCGTCGCGCAGCCAGCCCGCGTCGCCCGCCGAGACGAGTTCGAACCGGCGGCTCGAGTGCTCCTCGCGCAGCCGGTCACGGGCGCCGGCGGCGCGGATCGTGCCGTTCGCGATGATGACGAGGTCGTCGCACAGGCGCTCGACCACGTCGAGCTGGTGCGACGAGAAGAGCACCGCCGCGCCCTGCGCCGCGCGCTGCTGCAGCACGCCCGCGACGACGTCGACCGCGAGGGGGTCCAGGCCCGAGAACGGCTCGTCGAGGATCAGCACGGACGGGTCGTGCACGAGCGCCGCGGCGATCTGCGCGCGCTGCTGGTTTCCGAGCGAGAGCGTCTCGACGTTGTCGTTCAGGCGCTCGCCGAGTCCGAGCTGCTCGAGCAGGTCGGTGGCGCGGGCCGTGGCATCCGCCTTGCTGAAACCGTGCAGGCGTGCGAGGTACACGATGTGTTCGAGCACCTTCATCTTGGGGTAGAGCCCGCGCTCCTCGGGCATGTAGCCGAAGTAGCGGCGGTGGGCGGCCGTCACCTCGGCGCCGTCGAGCGTCACCGTGCCGGCGTCCTTCGCGAGCACCCCGAGCACGATCCGCATCGTGGTGGTCTTGCCGGCGCCGTTCCCGCCGACGAAGCCGGTGAGCCGGCCGGGCCGCACGTCGAACGAGACGTCGTCGAGCACCCGCCGTCCGCCGTAGCTCTTGGTTATGCCTCGGAGTTGGAGCATCCGCGTTTCCTTTCGCGTGCATCTGTGTCGCCTTCGACGCTACGGATGCCGCGGTGCGCGAACCTCCCCCGCAGGGGGGAACCTGAGCCCTCCGCCATCCGGATGACCGTTCTCCCCATCCCGTTGGGCGGGAGCGGCGGGGTCCATTCGAGGGAATACATAGCCGCGCGAGATACGTTCACGCGAATGGAAAATCCACGGTGGATCCCCGCCGGGGATCCCGTTGACGCGAAAGAGGAACCATGACCGACCGGACCATCGGCTACATCGTCGGGAGCATCTCGTCCACCTCGATCAACCGTCGCCTCGCGAAGGCGCTGGAGCGCCTGGCACCCGAGGGCACGACGCTCGTCGAGATCCCGATCAAGGACCTCCCCTTCTACTCTCCCGACTACGACGCCGACTATCCGCAGGTCGCCCGCGACTTCAAGCAGGCCCTCGCCGATGTCGACGGCGTCATCATCGTGACGCCCGAGTACAGCCGCTCGATCCCCGGCGTGCTCAAGAACGCCCTCGACTGGGCCGCCCGCCCGTGGGGCCAGGGCTCGTTCAACGGCAAGCCCACCGCCGTCATCGGCACCTCCGGCGGCGGCATCGCCACCGCGGCGGCGCAGCAGCACCTCAAGGCGATCCTCAGCCACTTCAACGCCCCCACGCTCGGTCAGCCGGAGGGCTACGTGCAGACGACGCCCGGTCTGTTCACCGAGGACGGCGAAGTCACCAACGAGCAGACCGCCGAGTTCCTCACCGCGTACCTCGAGGCGTTCCTCGCCCTCGTCGACCGCTACGCGCCCGCGCGCGAGGCCGCGGTCGCCGCGTAATCGCACCAGACCCTCCGGATGCCCCGGCCCGGCGCCCTTCGTGGCGCGGGGGTCGGGGCATCCGTCGTCTCGCCGAGCTCTTCGTGGCCACCTGGACCGCCCGGACCAGGTCAGGCGAGCCCGTGGCGGTGGGCGTAGACGACCGCGGCGACGCGGTCGCGTACGCCGAGCTTCTGCAGCACGTTCGATACGTGCGTCTTGACGGTGGCCTCGCCGATGTGCAGGCGTGCCGCGATCTCGGCGTTGCTGAGCGCGCCGGCCACCAGCCGGAGCACCTCACGCTCACGCTCGGTGAGCTCGACCTGGATCCGAGTGCCCGAGACCGGCGTGCTCAACTCCGGAGAATCCGGCGGTGCGGCCTCAACACGCGGGCTTCCGGCCGCGTTGCGCGAAGGTTCTCCGGAGTTGCGCACCCCTGGCGCCGCGAAGCGCTCGATCACACGGCGCGTGACCTCGGGCGCGAGCAGCGCATCGCCCGCCGCCGCGACGCGCACGGCCGACACGAGCTCCTCGGGTCCGGCGTTCTTCAGCAAGAAGCCGGATGCCCCGGCGGACAGCGCCGAGAACAGGTAGTCGTCGCGGTCGAACGTCGTCACGATGACCACCGCCGCGTCGACCGAGGGATCCGCGACGATGCGGCGCGTCGCCTCGATGCCGTCCATGTCGGGCATCTGCACGTCCATGCACACGACGTCGGGGCGAGAAGCGGATGCCGCGGCCACCGCCTCCGCCCCGGTGGCGGCCTCGCCGACGACCGTGATGCCGTCCTCGGCCTCGAGGATCATGCGGAATCCCGCGCGCATGACGGCGTGGTCGTCGACGAGGAGCACGCGGATCGGAGAGCCCGTCACGCCGAGACTCCCGCGGTCTCAGCCGGTGCCGACTGCTCGACCGGCACGCGCAGGCGCACGAGGTATCCGCCGCGCGAGCGTGGGCCGACCTCGATCGTGCCTCCTGAGACAGCGGCGCGCTCGCGCATGCCGACGATGCCGAGACCTGCGCGGACGGGCGCGCTCGAGCGACCCGTGTTGGCGACCTCGAGCTCGACCGCGTCGGGCTCGTAGCGCAGGCGGACGTCGGCCGTGGCATCCGGTCCGCCGTGGCGGCGCGCGTTCGTGAGCGCCTCCTGCGCGACTCGATACACGTTCACCTGCACGACGGGGGGCAGCGCCGCGACGGGGTCGCCGACGACCGTGTACGTGGTGGGGAGCCCGTTCTCGCGCGCGTGCTCGACGAGCTGCTCCATGTCTGCGAGGCGCACGGTCGAGGCATCCGGAGTCTCCCCCGCGGGCGTGCGCAGGGTCTCGAGCAGCTGGTGCAGCTCGTCGAGGGCAGAGCGGGCGGATGCCTCGACCCCGAGGAGCGCTTCGCGCGCGGCATCCGGATCGCGTTCCAGCACGGCACGGGCCGCCCCCGCCTGCACGCCCATCGCCGACACGTGGTGGGCCACGACGTCGTGCAGCTCGCGCGCGATGCGCACGCGGTCGAGCGCGACCGCCTGCGCCGCCGTGACCTCGCGCTCGTGCTCGAGCTCGGCGGTGCGGTGCTGGAGCGCCGCGCGCTGGAGCGCCGCGCCGTGCGCGCGGTCGCCCATGTAGTACGCGCCGCCGAAGAACGCGACGTTCACGAGCAGCTGCATGAGCATGAATGCCACGAACGGCGAGAAGGCGCCCGAGCGGGAGAAGCCGACCTCGTCGGCCGGCGCCGTCGCGGCCTGGAACATGGTCACGAGCAGCCACGCGAACATGCCCACGATGATCGCGACGCGGACGATCGTCGCGCGGCGACGGTCGTCGACCCACGCGCCGACCGTGTACATCGCGATGAACAGGGCGATGTTGCCGACGTAGAGCTCGGGCAGGCGGAACGAGCCGGCGACGAAGAACGCGAGAGCGACGAGGATCGCGGCGATCTCGGGGTACCGGCGGCGCACCGCGAGCGGGATGGTGAGGGCGGCGGCGTACACGAGCCCCCACTCCATCCCCGGGGTGTCTTCGCCGAAGACGCCGGCGGCGGCGCCGAGCGCCGTGCTGAGCACCGCGGCGACGAAGAGCGCGGCGGCGAGCCAGATGTCGCTCCGGTGCTCGCGCGCGGTCGCGGGGATGCGGCGCGTGGGCGCAGCGGTCGAGTCGGACATGCCTCCACGGTACGGGGGAGGTGGGGGTGGGGCATCCGTCGCACGGGGGAGAAGCGATGCGGCGCGGGACGGCCGAACTGCGGTGAAAGCGCCGGGCTCGATCGGGCAATGACCGCCCCGTGCGGGCGCCGACCCGCGTTTGGGCCCGGCGCTTTCACGCACCCCGCCCTGGACGGGGCCCTCGGCTGACGTACTTGCTATTGACAAGTATGCTTGTCTTTTGCAAGTATCGGCGGGAGGCGGCGGCAGCCGCATCCCGACCGACAAGGAGCACGGCAATGACGCACATCTTCGTCAACGTCCCCACCGACGATCTCGAGCGGGCGAAGGCGTTCTACACGTCGCTCGGTGCGACCATCAATCCCCTGTTCACCGACGAGAACGCCGCGTGCATCGTGTGGGACGACAACGTCTTCATGATGGTGCTGCACCGCGACTACTTCGCGACGTTCACCGACAAGCCGATCGCCGACGCCAAGACGACGGCCCAGGTGCAGATCGGACTCAGCCGCGAGTCGCGCGAGGCGGTCGACCAGGCCATCGAGGCCGGCCTCGCCAACGGCGGCTCCGAGCCCCGTCCCGCGCAGGACTACGGCTTCATGTACAGCCGTGACCTCGACGACCCCGACGGAAACGGCCTCGCGTTCATCTACATGGAGCCGCAGGCGGCCGCCCAGGGCCCCGAGGCGTTCCTCGCGCAGCAGGGGCAGAACGCGTAAGTGGCCTCCCGCAGTTACGGGCAGTACTGCGGGGTCACGACGGCCGTCGAGCTGATCGGCGAGCGCTGGGCTCTGCTCATCGTGCGCGATCTGCTCGTCGGTCCCCGCCGGTACACCGACCTCAAGCAGGGGCTGCCCAAGATCCCCACCAACATCCTCTCCACGCGGCTCAAGGAGCTGCAGGAGGGCGGCGTCGTGCGCCGCGTGCCGCTCGTGAACTGCGGACTCGTGTACGAGCTGACGCCGTACGGGCGCGAACTCGAGCCGATCGTGCTGGCGCTCGGACGATGGGGGTTCCAGCAGATGGGCGAGCCCGAGCCGGGTGACGTCGTGACGGCCGACTCGCTCACGATGGCGCTGCGCACGGCGTTCCAGCCGGATGCCGCGGCGGCTCTCCCGCCGGCCGACTACGAGCTGCACGTGGGCGACGTCGCGCTTCGCGTGCAGGTCGACGGGCGCGACCTGCGCATCGCGCAGCTGGCTCCGCCGGCCCCGCCGATCGGCGGACGGCTGCCCGACGGCGACCCCGATCTCGTGTTCGCGGCGGGCCCCGGCATCCGTCGTGTCATCTCGGGCGAGCTCACGCCCGCCGACGCGATCGACCAGGACGTGCTCGCCGTCGTGAGCGGTGACGGCTCGCTGCTCGACCGGTTCGCCGCGACGTTCCACATTGACCCGGGAGTCGCGCTCGTCGCGTGAGCCCGACCGAAGACCAGCCCGACCGAAGACCACAAGGAAGTGACCCCATGACCGGACGCATCACGATCGACCTCTTCACGACCCTCGACGGCGTCGCCCAGGCACCGGGCGGCCCCGAGGAGGACACGTCGAACGACTTCCCGTACGGCGGCTGGCAGGCGCCGTTCCCCGACCGCGTGCTCGGGCAGCAGATCGGCGACGGCATCGAGGCGATGGACGCGCTCGTGCTCGGCCGCCGCACGTACGACATCTTCGCCGCGTACTGGCCGAAGCACACCGAGGGCGATGCCGAGGGCCGCATCGGGCGCAAGTTCGACGCGATCCCGAAGTACGTCGCCTCGCGCGGCAACCCGAAGCTCGAGTGGCAGGGCTCGACACTGCTCGGACCGGATGCCGCCGCCGAGGTCGCCGCGCTGCGTGACCGCCACGAGAACATCCACGTCATCGGGAGCGTCGACTTCGTGCAGACGCTGCTCGCCGCAGACGCGTACGACGAGCTGCTGCTGTGGGTGCATCCGATCGTCATCGGCCAGGGCAAGAAGGTGTTCCCGGATGGTGCGAAGCCTGCGACGCTCGAGCTGCTCGCGCCGCCGCTGGTCGGCGACACCGGGGCCGTGCTGCTGCGCTATCGCCCTGCGGGACCCCTGCGCACAGGCGACATGACTCTGCCCGAAGACGGCGCCTGATCGGATCGCCGCCGGATCGCCGCCGGATCGCCACCGGATCGCCCGGCTTCGGGCGTGGATCCGCGGCGCCCGCGCGCGGAGCCGATAGCGTGCCGATGTGCACGCGGATGCGCCGTCCACCACCGAGGAGAAACGCCGACGGGATGTGCCCGTCGGCGTGGTGATGGTGGGCATCGCCGCGATCGCGTGGTGGCCCGCCTTCACCCTCGGCGTGTGGGGTGAGATCTTCTTCGACGACGTGCTCGCGCTGTGGGCGGCATCGACGGCGGCGTTCGTGTTCGTGCTCGTCGAGAAGCGCCCGGTCGGCGTGCGGCTCGCGCGAGCGTTCCTCCTGTTGCTGCCGACCGTGTGGCTCGTGCTCAACTTCGCGGTCGCCGACGAGACCACCGACATCACGATCCTCATCGTCGACATCGTCGCGCTGCTCGCGGTGCTCGCCGGCATCCCGTTCACGCTGTGGGTGCTCATCGGCATCGTGTGGCCCGACTTCGCGCACGAGACGAGCACCAGCACGAAGTGGCTCATCGCCCTCGTGATCCTCGGCATCTGTGTCGCGTCGTTCCTGCTCGGCCTCAACCAGGAGCACTTCCTCACGTGCGAGGACTTCGCGATCAGCGGCAAGTCCGACCCGCCGCACTGCACGCCGGCTCCGACGGGCTGATCGACGAGACGGATGCCGCGCCGCGGCATCCGCGAGGTCAGAAGATCATCGGGCGATCGTCGTCGTCGGGCCCGCCGAAGTCGAGGTCGACGACCACCGGCACGTGGTCGCTGGGGGCCTCGCCCTTGCGCTCGTCGCGGTGGATCTGCGCGCCCGCGACCGCGTCGGCGAACGCCTTCGAGCCGAGGATGAAGTCGATGCGCATGCCCTGGTTGCGGGGGAAGCGCAGCTGCTTGTAGTCCCAGTACGTGTAGCCGGTCGGCACGAGCGGGCGCACGACGTCGGAGACGCCGGCCGACTCGAGGGCCGCGAACGCCTCGCGCTCGGGCGGCGAGACGTGGGTGGAGAAGCCCGGCACGACCGCGGGATCGCCGTTGTCGGCATCCGTCGGGGCGATGTTGAAGTCGCCCACGAGCGCGAGCGGTAGATCCGGGTTCGCCTCGAGGGTCTCGCGCGTGTACCCGGTGAGCGCGGCGAGCCAGTCGAGCTTGTAGAAGTAGTGCGGGTCCTGCAGCGTGCGGCCGTTCGGCACGTAGAGGCTCCACACCTCGACGCCCTCGATCGTGCCTCCGATCGCGCGGGCCTCCTGCGGCGCATCGGGACCGTTATGGCCCTTCGCGAAGCCGGGCATGCCGGGGAACGCGGTGCGCACGTTCTCGATCGGCGCGCGGCTCGCGATCGCGACGCCGTTCCACTGCGAGAAGCCGTGCGCCTCGACGTGGTAGCCGGCCTCTTCGAACAGCTCGTAGGGGAACTGCTCGGCCTTGCACTTGATCTCCTGCATCGCGAGCACGTCGATGTGCTCACGCACCGCGAAGCCGAGGATGCGGTCGACACGGGCGCGGATCGAGTTCACGTTCCAGGTGGCCAGGCGCATGGGTTCAAGCCTATTCCGGGCGTCGGACGCCGAGTTCGCGTTTCGACTCTTGCCGCGGCGGGGGCGCGGTGACATGCTCGTCCAAACCCACCGAAGAAAGGTGACTATGCGCAAACCCGCGCTCGCCGTCGCTGCAGCAGCGGCGGCTCTGTTGTTCATGTCCATCAGCACGCCGGCACAGGCCGTCACCAACGGCGTGCCGGACGGCGACGGCCACCCCGCCGTCGGACTCATGGTGGCCTTCCAGGACGGCGCGCCCGCCTGGCGATGCAGCGGAACGCTGATCTCGCCGACGCTCTACCTCACGGCCGGCCACTGCACGTACGGCGCCGACCACGTCGAGGTGTGGTTCGACGACGACCTGCGCGACGCCGCGGCGACGGGCTACCCGTTCACGGGCGACGTCTCGGGGACGCCGTACACGCACCCGGAGTACGACGACGCGGCGTTCTACCTGCACGACCTCGGGATGGTCGTGCTCGACGAGCCGGTCGACATCGACCCGCAGTACTTCGGCACGCTCCCGACGCTGAACCAGCTCGACAGCCTCGCGACGAAGCGCGGCAAGCAGGACGTGACCTTCACGGCCGTCGGCTACGGCCTGCAGAAGAGCTTCCCGGATGCCGCGTCGTGGAAGGACCAGGCGGAGCGCCTGCGCATGGTCTCGCACCCGAAGCTCAACCAGATCAACACGGGCTTCACGGGCGACGGCTCGCTCCTCCTGTCGAACAACGCCCACACGGGCGGCACGTGCTCGGGTGACTCGGGTGGACCAACGTTCATCGGCACGTCGCTCCAGCTCGCGGGCGTCACCTCCTTCGGGCTCAACGTCACGTGCGCCGGCACCGGCGGCGTGTACCGCATCGATCGCGCGGACGACCTCGCGTTCATCGGTGAGTTCCTGAACTGACCTGAGGCGGCCGGCGAGGGCCGGGGCGACGCGTTCGCTCCGGCCCCTCGTCCGCGCCGGGGCCGCGGTCGCCGCATCCGTCCCCCGCCTAGACTCGTGCGCATGACCGTCGCCTCCACGCCCGAGCTCGAAGCAGACCGCCAGTACCTCATCGCCCTCATCCAGGACGAGGCGGTGTTCCACGGCGACTTCACGCTCTCGAGCGGCAAGAAGGCGACGTACTACGTCGACATGCGCAAGCTCACGCTCGACCACCGCGCGGCGCCGTCGATCGGGCGCATCATGCTCGACCTCATCCGCGACGTTCCCGACATCGTCGCCGTGGGCGGGCTCACGCTGGGCGCCGACCCGATCGCGAACGCGATCATGCACGAGTCGGCCCGCACGCCCCGCCCGCTCGACGCGTTCGTGGTGCGCAAGGAGCCGAAGGATCACGGGCGCGGCCGACAGGTCGAAGGCGCGGATGTCGCGGGCAAGCGCGTCGTCGTCGTCGAAGACACCTCGACCACCGGTCAGTCCGCGCTCAAGGCGGTCGAGGTCCTGCGGCGCGAGGGCGCCGAGCCCGTCGCGGTCGCGGTGATCGTCGACCGCAAGACGGGGGCGCAGGCCGCGGTGGAGGCCGAGGGGCTGCAGTGGCTCGCGGCGATCGACCTCGACGATCTGGGGCTCGAGCCGCAGTAGTCCGGGAACCTGTCACACACCGGAACCGGCCGGTGTCTCCATGTTCAACGAGCAGGACACCACACGACATGGAGGACGACATGGCCACCGACACCCGCATCCCCGCCGCGGAGATCACCGGCGTCTACGGCGCGATCGTGAAGGCGTTCGCGAAGAAGATGATGGGCCGTGTGCCCGACTCCGTCGGCATTCTGTGGCAGAACCAGCGCGTCATGAAGGACGCGATGGGCATCGGCCAGAAGGTCGAGAAGTGGGACCAGCTCGACCATGAGCTCGCGACCTACGCCGCGATGGCGGCAGCCGCGACCGTCGGCTGCAGCTTCTGCCTCGACTTCAATTACTTCCTGTCGCGCGACCGCGGCCTCGACGTCTTGAAGGTTCGCGAGGTGCCGCGCTGGCGCTCGTCCGACGTCTTCAGCCCGCTCGAGCGCCAGGTGATGGAGTACGCCGAGTTGGCGAGCCAGACTCCGCCGGCGGTCACAGACGAGCTCTCCGACGCGCTGCTCGAGCAGCTCGGTGCCCCGGCGCTCGTGGAGCTCGCGGCGCGCGTCGCATTCATGAACATGTCCGCCCGCATGAACATCGCGCTCGGCATCCGCTCGGAGCACTTCGCGGATGCGTGCGGCATGCCGGCCCTCGCCGACCGCACGCCTGTCGGCGGCGCCGCGTAGGCTCGGGCCGATGAGCACCGTCGACGAGGAGGACCCGTTCGTCACGCACCGCGGACTGCTGTTCACGGTCGCGTACGAGCTGCTCGGCTCAGCCGCCGACGCCGAGGACGTCCTGCAGGAGTCGTGGCTGCGGTGGTCGGCCGTCGACCGCGACAGCGTGCGCGAGCCGCGCGCGTATCTCGTGCGCATCGTGACGCGCCAGGCGCTCAACCACCTGCGCACGCTGTCACGGCGTCGCGAGGACTACATCGGCGAGTGGCTCCCCGAGCCGCTGCTGACGAGTCCCGACGTGGCCGACGATGTCGAGCTGGCCGAGAGTCTGTCGATCGCGACCCTCACCGTGCTCGAGACGCTGAGCCCGCCCGAACGCGCCGTGTTCGTGCTGCGCGAGGTCTTCGACGTCCCGTACGACGAGATCGCGGATGCCGTCGGCAAGACTCCCGCGGCCGTGAGGCAGATCGCCCACCGTGCCAAGGACCACGTCGCGGCGCGCCGCCCGCGCATGAGGGTCGCCCCGGCGGAGCACGAAGCCGTGGTCGAGCGCTTCGTCGCCGCGTTCAACACCGGCAACGTGCAGGACCTCATGGACGTGCTCGCCCCCGATGTCGTCTCCGTGGCCGACAGCGGCGGCAAGGTCAAGGGCGCGGCACGGCGTCCGCTGCACGGTGCCGACAACATCGTGCGGTACCTCGCGGGCAGCCTCGAGAAGTTCCCGGGGACGATCGAGGCGAAGCCGACGTGGGTCAACGGACTCCCGGGCATCCGCGTCGACGTCGACGGTCACCTCGCCGGTGTCGTGAGCCTCACGATCGAGGACGGTCTCGTCACCCGCATCTTCTCGATCGCGAACCCCGACAAGCTCCGCCGCGTCGATGAGGAGGCCGCCGTCGGGCGGTGACCGGCCCGGTCACCGAGCGAGCGAAGCGAGACGAGGTGCTCCCGCGCCGACTCACGCCGTGAGGGCGATGTACTTCTCCTCGAGGAATTCGTGGATGCCCTCGAACCCGCCCTCTCGGCCGATCCCGCTCTGCTTGACGCCGCCGAACGGCGCGGCAGGATCGCTCACGACACCGCGGTTGACGGCGACCATGCCTGCCTCGAGCCGTCGGCCCACCGCGACGGCTTCGCGCTCGGGCCCGAACACGTAGGCCATGAGCCCGTAGATCGTGTCGTTCGCCATGCGGACGGCTTCGGCGACCGACTCGTACCGGACGACCGCGGTCACCGGTCCGAAGATCTCGGTGGTCGTGATCGTGTCGCCGTGGTGGACGTCGGTGAGCAGCGTCGGCGCGTAGAACGCGCCTCCGGCGACCGGCTTCCCTCCGCAGGCGAGCTGCGCCCCCTCATCGAGAGCGACCTCGACGAGGGACGCGATCTTGTCGCGCTCGGCGATGGATACCTGCGCCCCCAGTGCATGGGTGCGCTCGCGGCCCGGGCCGACGCTGATGCGTTCGAGGGCGGCGCGGAGTCGTTCGACGAACGCGTCGTGCAGTGAGTCGTGCACGTAGAAGCGGTTGGCCGCGGTGCAGGCCGAACCCCCGTTGCGCATCTTCGCGAGCAGCGCGCCCTCCACGGCGACGTCGAGGTCCGCGCCCGGAAGGACGATGACCGGCGCGTTGCCTCCGAGCTCCATCGAGGCGCTCACGACCGTGTCGGCGCACGCGTGGAGGAGATCTCGCCCGACCTCGGTGGACCCCGTGAAGGAGAGCTTGCGCACTTCGGGCCGATCGATCATCCGCTTCACGAGCGGGCCCGTCGGCACGGGTGTCACGAGGTTCACGACGCCCTTCGGCGCGCCGGCGCGCTGGAGCGCGTCCACGATGTACGCGGCCGTCAGCGGCGTCTCGCGTGCGGGCTTGAGCACGGTCGTGCACCCGGCGGCGAGGGCCGGTGCGAGCTTGCGCGTCGCCATCGCGGCAGGGAAGTTCCACGGGGTGATGAGCAGCGAGACGCCGATGGGCGCGCGATCCACGACGATGCGCTTGCCGCCGTCGGGGGACAGGCGGTAGTCGCCGGAGATGCGCACGGCCTCCTCGGAGAACCAGCGGAAGAACTCGATCGCGTACGAGGTCTCGGCGACCGCATCCGCCCATGACTTGCCGTTCTCCGCCACGATGACGGAGGCGAGCTCGTCGGCGTCGCTCCGAAGCGACTCGAAGACCGCTCGCAGCAGTTCGCCCCGCTCGCGAGGCGGTGTGGCGCCCCAGCTCGGCTGCGCCGTCGCCGCGGCGTCGACCGCGGCATCGCAGTCCTCCGCGGTCGCGACGGCGAAGCGCGCGATGGTCGAGAGGTCGGCGGGATCGACGACGTCGAAGCGCTCACCGGATGCGCCGGCGTGCCATTCTCCGTCGATGAACAGGTCGCTGCGATAGGTCATGCCGTCCTCCTGAGGGCGAGCGTTCCGGCGAAGGCCGAATCGAGGATCTCCCGCAGCAGCTCCTCGCCGGCGGGGACGGGTGCGATGCCGACCAGACGACGCGACTCGAGTGCGAGCTCCGCGATCTGCGGGAGGTGCTCCCGCTCGATGCCCAGGGCGCGCAAGCTCGACGGCACCCCGATCGCGTCGTTGAGTCCGCTCAGCGCGGTGATGACCGCATCCGGGTCGGCGCCGACGCCCATCGCGTCGCCCAGCACGCCGATGCGCTCGGCCGTGGCCGGATCGCGGCGGAGCGCGTCGACGATGTACGGGAGCAGCAGGCCGGTGCCGAGCCCGTGCGGTGTGCCGGTCGCGGCGCCGATCGGGTATTGCAGCGCGTGCGAGAGGTGGGTTCCCGTGGGGCCGAACGCGATCCCCGCCTGCAGCGACCCGATCGCCATCTCCTCGCGCGCCCGACGATTCGCGGGCTCGCGGACCGCGATCGGCAGCCACGCGTGGATGCGTGCCGCCGCCTCGAGGGCGAGCGCGGACGTCAGCGTGTTGCGCCCCGTGAACACAGGCAGCTCGTCGTTCCAGGGAGACCGCAGATCGGCGGCGGTGAACGATTCGACGGCGTGCACGAGCGCGTCCACGCCCGCGAACGCGGTGACCGAGGCGGGTGCAGCGAGCGTCAACTCGGGATCCACGAGCGCGGCGGCCGGGATCAGATGCGGGCTGGAGATGCCGACCTTCATGTGCCGCCGCGGGTCGGACACGACGGCGACGGGGGTCACCTCCGAGCCGGTCCCCGCGGTGGTCGGCAACGCGATCACAGGCAGCACGGGCCCGGGCACAAGGTTCTCGCCGTAGAAGCGCGACAGCGGCCCGCCGTGCGTGACGAGCAACGCGACGAGCTTCGCGGCGTCGAGGGCGCTCCCCCCGCCGGCCGCGATGATCGCCTGCACGCCGAGCGCGGCCGCGGTGTCGGCCGCCGCCGTGAGCGAGTCCACCGGGAGCTCGGGTCTGATGTCGGAGTACACGTGCACACGCACGCCGTGGGCCTCGAGGGAGGTCTGCAGCTCGATCCACAGCGGCGAGCTCGTCAGGAACGGGTCGATCACCGCGAGCACGCGCTGCGTGCCGTCGGGCAGCGTGTGCAGCAGCTGCGCGCGTGCACCGAACCCCGCGTGCACGCGCGGCGGCAGGCGCAGGGTTCCCGTCGTGACCGAGTCGGTCATGAGACGCTCACCGACCTTCCCGCCCGGACGGCCTCGCGGGCCGCGGCGCCCAGCAGGCCGGCGTCGTTTCCCATGAGCACGAACCGGAACCCGACGTCGACCGCGGCGCGCACGGCGTCGGCACCTGCTCCGCCCGCACCGCCGACGGGCACGCCCTCGGCGGTGGCCTGGGCGACGGCATCCGTCATCATCTCCCGCACACGCGGGTCCGATTCCTGGATGCCTTCGCTCATCGACAGGTCGGCGGCCCCCACCAGCACGGCGTCGACGCCCGGTACGCGGGCGATCGCACGGGAGTTCCGGATCGCCTCGGCGCTCTCGAGCTGGGCGATGAGCACCGCCTCCTCCTGGCCGAAGCGCACGTACTCCTCGCGCGGCAGCGCCCCCCATGCTCCGGCGCGGCTCGTGGCGCCGACGCCGCGCACTCCGTGTGGCGGGAAGCGCACGTATGAGGCCGCGGCACGTGCCTGATGCTCCGTGTCGACGTGCGGGACCATGATCCCCTCGGCCCCCGCGTCGAGGACGCGCTGCACGATGCCGGGCTCGAGGGCGGGGATGCGCACGATCGGCGAGACCCCGGACAGCAGGCCGACTCCGATGAGGTCGTAGGCCGTCTCGAGGTCGATGGGCGAGTGCTCGAGGTCGATCACCGCGAAGTCGAATCCGGCCAGGGCGATGAGCTCCATGCTGGCGACGGTGGGCAGCTTGACCCACGTCCCGAGCGCCGGCCCTTCGCCCTGCAGGGCCGCACGGAAGATGCTGCGCCGCGTCATCGTGCCGGGTAGTCGTCGGCGTTCAGCACCCATCCCGCCTCCGAGAAGTCCTCGCGGGGCGGCGAGAAGATGTCGATGAGCTGCTGGTGGGGGCCGATCCCCTGAGTCGTATGGACGGTGGGGGGCGGGATGATGCAGATCGACGGCGTCGCGATCTCACGGCTCTCGTCGGGCCGCCAGCGGGTCGAGTCGGGCCCCCAGGGGTAGCGGATGTGGTGCACGAACCGGCCCTTGACGGCGAGCGAGATCTGCTCGAAGTCGTCGTGGTGGTGTGGCGAGAGCTTGCGCGGATTCCGCGGCTCCGGCTCCTCCGCGAGGAAGTTGACCATGAGGTTCGTGGTGCGGAAGATGCGACCGAACCGGCCCTCGGCGATCGGCGTCTCGGCGAGACGGTACACCCGCAGCCGGAACCCGCCGACCGGGTCGGGCCAGGGCACGAGCGGAGCGGCGCGCAGGTCGGGCTCGGCGTACGCCGCGGCGTTCAGCGCACCCTCCCGCAGGTCGTCGGCGAGGGCCGAGAAGAGCCGGATCACGACGCCGTCTCCCTCGACGCGGATGTCGCTGTCGCCCGGGGGCACGACGATGAGCGCCTCCTCGGCGACCTGCGCCTCCTCACGCCCGGCGGTCACCGCGACCGGCGCGCTCTCGGAGTACATCAGCACCGTGTACTCGTCCGGCTGGCCGCGGCGGGACAGCACGTCGCCCTTCTTCGCGAGCGAGTAGGCGATGACGGCGTTGGCGGCGCGCGCCACCCACGTGCGACCGCCGAGCGGGGTCGTCTCGGTGGGCTCGTGCGCGAAGAACTCGATCCACTGCGCCGGCTTGATCGGCGTCGAGGGGTCGACCGAGCGGGCGGGCTCCGCGGTGGCGAGGGTGGAGCGGATGTCGTCTGTGGCGTACGGGGTCATGCGGTGACGCCTCCTTTCCGGACCCGGCCGCGCAGCGCGAGGATCTCGCGCGCCTCGTCCGGGGTCGCGATCTGCTTTCCGAGGTCTTCGATCACGCCGCGGATCTTGCGGACCTGCTGCGCGTTCGACTCCGCGAGGCGGCCCTTCCCGATCCACAGGCTGTCTTCCAGTCCGACGCGCACGTGCCCGCCGAGCCACGCGCTGTGGGTCGCGAACTGCATCTGGTCCCGCCCCGCCGCGAAGGCGGAGAAGGAGTAGTCCGAGCCGAACAGCTTGTCGGCGATGCGCACCATGTGCTCGAGGTTCTCGTGGTGCGCGCCGATGCCGCCGAGGATGCCGAACACCCCCTGGATCAGCAGCGGGGGCTTCGCGAGGCCCTTGTCGACGAAGTGGGCGAGGGAGTACAGGTGTCCGATGTCGTAGCACTCATACTCGAACCGCGTGCCGAGGTCGCCGAGCGTGCGGATCGTGTGCTCGATGCGGTCGAACGTGTTGATGAACGGATGCGAGTACGTGTTGAGCACGTACGGCTTCTCCCACTCGTACCGCCACTCGGTGACCTTCTCGGCGATGCCCGAGTACACGAAGTTCATCGACCCCATGTTGAGCGAGGCGAGCTCGGGCCGGAACCGCGTCGCGGCGGCGAGGCGCTCGTCCATCGTCATGGCGCTCGAGCCGCCGGTGGTGATGTTGATGACGGCATCCGTCTCGGCCTCGATCACGGGGACGATCTGCTCGAACACCTCCGGCTCGAAGGCGGGACGACCGTCCGGATGCCGCGCGTGCAGGTGCACGATCGCCGAACCGGCGTCGATCGCCTCCAGCGCAGCCGCGAGGACCTGCTCCGCCGAGAGAGGTAGGGGCTCTGCGACGGCACGTTGACCGAGCCGGTCACGGCCGTCGTGATGATGACCTTCTCGGCGGGACGCATCAGCGGCTCTCCTCGAGTCCGAGCAGGTAGGCGGTGTTCCGGCAGATCATCTGGCGGATGTCCTGCTCCGAGACGCCGTGGTCGAGCAGCTGCTCGACGATGTAGATGTAGCCGTCGACGGGAAGCGGATTGCCTTCCTGACCCAGGTCGGAGTCGATGACGGTGTGCTCGGGGCCGATGCGCTCGATCCAGTCGACGAGGCGCTGGATCGGCCACCGCGGCGCCGAGACGCCGGGGTGGTACATCGCGATCTCGTGCTCCACGAACGCCCCGAGCCCCACGAGCTCCTCGAGCACGGAGTCCGGCGTGTTCACGATGAAGTCGGGGTGGTGCAGCAGCAGGCGCTTCACGCCGTTGCGATGCGCGGCGTGGAAGTAGGCGCGGATCTGCTCGCCGTCCATGTGGCCGCCGGTCATGAGGATGCCGGCTTCTGCGACGAGCTTGGTGACGGTGTCGGCGGCCTCGGAGACGTCTCCGTCGGGCCCGAGCACCGTCTCGACCTTCTCGTGGAGATCGCCGCCGGCGTTCGGGAAGCCGTCGTCGTGGCTGTGAGCGGCGATGTGCTGTGCCGCAGAGACGGTGGGCCCCCACACGCAGCGCCCCCCCATCCCGATCGCCAGAGCGACGGCGGAGGGGTTCACCCCGCCCACCTCGGTGTTGAGCGCGACACCCCCGTAGACGGGCGTGGGGGCATCGGCCAGGAGCTTGCGCATCGCGAGCACGTCCATGGCGGTGTTGTGGTGGTGCGACTTCACGAGGATCGCGCGCATGTTGATGCGCGCGGCGTCGCGCGACGCATCGACGTGGTCGATCCGGCGGGGGAACGGACTCGGGCCCGAGTGGCAATGGAGGTCGACCGCACCGTCGAGCACCTTGAGTACGGCCGGGGAAGGGGTGATCGGAGCTTCGTCGACGAACGCCACAGGAATCCTTTGTTCGATATACGCAACGGACGTTC